>ENA-UEPG01000043-UEPG01000043.1-human-gut-metagenome-genome-assembly--contig:-NODE-43-length-134267-cov-12.612497_pt1 | contig 134267 bp, 107 predicted proteins | sample MGYA00242893_ERZ507902 | MGnify/ENA primary metagenome ERZ507902 (study PRJEB26167, sample SAMN06115491) | human gut metagenome | host: Homo sapiens | place: China:Gansu | collected 2015-04-23...
CCATTCGTGCAGGTCGGAACTTACCCGACAAGGAATTTCGCTACCTTAGGACCGTTATAGTTACGGCCGCCGTTTACTGGGACTTCGATCAAGGGCTCTCACCCCATCAATTAATCTTCCAGCACCGGGCAGGCATCACACCCTATACGTCGTCTTTCGACTTTGCAGAGTGCTGTGTTTTTAATAAACAGTCGCAGCCACCTATTCTCTGAGACCGATTCACGCTCGAGGAGTCTCTCCTCTCACGCTACTACGGCACACCTTCTTCCGAAGTTACGGTGTCAATTTGCCGAGTTCCTTCTCCCGAGTTCTCTCAAGCGCCTGAGCATATTCAGCTCGCCCACCAGTGTCGGTTTGCGGTACGGTCCGCGTCAGACTGGGGCTTAGAGGCTTTTCTTGGAAGCACTTCCGATCACTTCGCCGCCGTGGCGGCACGTGTCTTTGCCTTGGAGATGCGTCTGCGGATTTGCCTGCAGACCTCCTACGCTAAACAACCGGGACTTCCAACACCCGGATGATCTTTCATGCTCCGTCCCCCCATCGCATCTGACGCAGGTTCAGGAATATTAACCTGATTCCCATCGGCTACGCCTTTCGGCCTGACCTTAGGAGCCGACTCACCCTGCTCCGATGAACGTAGAGCAGGAATCCTTGGGCTTACGGCGAGCAGGCTTTTCACCTGCTTTAACGTTACTCATGTCAGCATTCGCACTTCTGATATCTCCAGCAGTCCTCTCGAACCGCCTTCGCAGACTTACAGAACGCTCCCCTACCACGCACTGGATTACCAGTGCATCCGCGGCTTCGGTTAACAGCTTAGCCCCGTTACATCTTCCGCGCAGAAGGACTCGACCAGTGAGCTATTACGCTTTCTTTGAAGGATGGCTGCTTCTAAGCCAACTTCCTGGTTGTCACGGCCTTTCCACTTCGTTTTCCACTTAGCTGTTATTTGGGACCTTAGCCGGCGGTCTGGGTTGTTTCCCTTTTGAGTCCGGACGTTAGCACCCGGTGCTCTGTCTCCCGTGCTTACGCTTCCAGGTATTCGGAGTTTGCCTTGGTTTGGTAAGACTCCATGTCCCCCTAGCCAAAACAGTGCTCTACCCCCTGGAGCGACACACGAGGCACTACCTCAATAGTTTTCGGGGAGAACCAGCTATCTCCAGATTTGTTTGGCCTTTCACCCCTATCCACAGCTCATCCGCTAATTTTGCAACACTAGTCGGTTCGGTCCTCCAGTGTGTGTTACCACACCTTCAACCTGGCCATGGATAGCTCATCTGGTTTCGGGTCTACACCCTGCGACTGGACGCTCATTTCGAACTCGCTTTCGCTGCGCCTCCCCTATTCGGTTAAGCTCGCCACAGAATGTAAGTCGCTGACCCATTATGCAAAAGGTACGCAGTCACCTCCGTAAAGGCTCCTACTGTTTGTATGCATGCGGTTTCAGGTTCTATTTCACTCCCCTCCCGGGGTTCTTTTCGCCTTTCCCTCACGGTACTGGTTCACTATCGGTCGATCACGAGTATTTAGCCTTGGAGGATGGTCCCCCCGTCTTCGAACAGGATTCCACGTGTCCCGCTCTACTTCTCGCTTCCTTAGTACCATACGAACTCTTTCGCCTACGGGGCTATCACCCACTATAGCAGGCCTTTCCAGGACCTTTCGGCTAAAGTTCGTACTATCAAAAGCTGGGCTCCTCCGGGTTCGCTCGCCGCTACTGCCGGAATCTCGGTTGATTTCTTTTCCTGAGGATACTTAGATGTTTCAGTTCTCCTCGTTCGCCTCCGTAACCTATGTATTCAGCTACGGATACACCTTGCGGTGTGGGTTCCCCCATTCAGATATCTGCGGATCAATGCTCGTTTGCCAGCTCCCCGCAGCTTTTCGCAGGCTGCCGCGTCTTTCTTCGCCTGTGATCGCCAAGGCATCCGCCGCATGCACTTAGTCACTTGATCCTATAACCCTGCCGCCTATTGCCCGGCCGGGTCACAAGCAACTCTCGTTCTCATGCCATATGCTTGTATGTCTTTGCTTGAGAAATCTCAAAGTTTCTCTCTTTGTAAAGATTTCTTATCACTACCCGTTCTCGCTGACTCTCATCAAATCAGCTTAAACGTTAGATTGATTATTCCGAATTGTTAAAGAACTATTGCGTCCTTAAATTTCTATCGACTTCCGATAAGAGCGGACACTCAGAACTTCTGAGCTCATACTGCTTTACTTGAAAGGAGGTGATCCAGCCGCACCTTCCGGTACGGCTACCTTGTTACGACTTAACATTAGTCACGGTGCTCACCGTGGTCGCCGCCCTCCTTGCGGTTAGGCTAACGACTTCTGGTAAACACCACTCCCATTGTTTGACGGGCGGTGTGTACAAGACCCGGGAACGTATTCACCGCGGCATGCTGATCCGCGATTACTAGCGATTCCGACTTCATGCAGTCGAGTTGCAGACTGCAATCCGGACTACGATCGGTTTTCTGGGATTGGCTCCGCCTCACGGCTTCGCTGCCCTCTGTTCCGACCATTGTATGACGTGTGAAGCCCTACCCATAAGGGCCATGAGGACTTGACGTCATCCCCACCTTCCTCCGGTTTGTCACCGGCAGTCTCACTAGAGTGCCCTTTCGTAGCAACTAGTGACAAGGGTTGCGCTCGTTGCGGGACTTAACCCAACATCTCACGACACGAGCTGACGACAGCCATGCAGCACCTGTGTTCAGGCTCCCTTGCGGGCACGCTCTCATTACAAGAGCTTCCTGACATGTCAAGGGTAGGTAAGGTTTTTCGCGTTGCATCGAATTAATCCACATCATCCACCGCTTGTGCGGGTCCCCGTCAATTCCTTTGAGTTTTAGTCTTGCGACCGTACTTCCCAGGCGGTTAACTTCTCGCGTTGGCTGCGTTACTGAGAATATTACTTCCCAACAACTAGTTAACATCGTTTAGGGCGTGGACTACCAGGGTATCTAATCCTGTTTGCTCCCCACGCTTTCGTGCCTGAGCGTCAGTTATGTCCCAGGAGGCTGCCTTCGCCATCGGTGTTCTTCCACATATCTACGCATTTCACTGCTACACGTGGAATTCCACCTCCCTCTGACACACTCTAGTCGAGCAGTCACATATGCCATTCCCGAGTTAAGCTCGGGGATTTCACATCTGTCTTACTCAACCGCCTGCGCACCCTTTACGCCCAGTAATTCCGATTAACGCTCGCACCCTACGTATTACCGCGGCTGCTGGCACGTAGTTAGCCGGTGCTTATTCTTAGAGTACCGTCAGCAACACCCTTTATTCGAAGGTGTCTTTTCGTTCTCTACAAAAGTGGTTTACAACCCGAGGGCCTTCATCCCACACGCGGAATAGCTGGATCAGGCTTGCGCCCATTGTCCAAAATTCCCCACTGCTGCCTCCCGTAGGAGTCTGGGCCGTGTCTCAGTCCCAGTGTGGCTGGTCGTCCTCTCAGACCAGCTACTGATCGTTGCTTTGGTGAGCCGTTACCTCACCAACCGGCTAATCAGTCATCGGCCGCTCCGCTCGCGAGAGGCCCTTGCGGGTCCCCCTCTTTCTTCCGTAGAACTCATGCGGTATTAGCCAACCTTTCGGCTGGTTGTCCCCCACGAGCGGACACGTTCCGATGTATTACTCACCCGTTCGCCACTCGTCGCCGGAGAGAAGCAAGCTTCTCTCCGCGTTACCGTTCGACTTGCATGTGTAAAGCGTTCCGCCAGCGTTCAATCTGAGCCAGGATCAAACTCTATTGTTTAATCTCTGTTGTCGCTCGAATTACTCTTGCTTGGTGTTTGACGGAGTATTTTCTACTCCTTCATCTCCAATAAGATCGAGCAATTTAAATTTGCAGTTTTCACTGCAGACTTCTTAGTGCCCGCTCTTATCGGTCGTCGATAAATTTTTAAAGAACTCAATCAGTTACTGCGTAGTCATCAGTAACGAGGTGCGAATTATGAAGAGGTTTTTTAGGCTTGTCAAACCTTCCTCTCGAAAAAAAATCTATGATTTCTGGACAAAAATATTACTTTTCTATAAAAATCAAATAGTTACTAAAATTTAACAAATTGTAATTTAAGGGTTTCTTCTAATTATGTTTCGTCCAATTGATTGGAGAAATTCCCTTTTTAACAAGCCACTCATTTGCTTTTCTAAAATGATCGTTCCCGATGAAAGGAATCGGACCTCTCAATGCCGATAAAGGCGACGGATGATTGCTCTCTAAGATCAAACAATCTTTATTGAATTTTCGAATGAGCTTCTTCTTTTCCTGAGCCGATTTTCCCCAAAGCATAAAAACGACCGGTCTTCCCTCCGATGCAACCTTCGCAATAATTTCACCGGTCAGTTCTTCCCAGCCTTTCTTACTGTGGCTATTGGCAATTCCCTCTACAACCGTGAGAACTGTGTTGAGAAGAAGAACGCCTTGTTTGGCCCAGCCTTCCAACTCACCCGTTCTGAATTCGGCTTCCGGGTACTCTCTTTTGATTTCTTTAAAGATGTTCCTCAGACTCGGGGGCGGCGGTACATCCTTGTTCACGGAAAACGCCAGTCCGTTTGCCTGATTGAATCCGTGGTAAGGATCCTGCCCGAGAATAACGACCTTTACTTCTCCTGCAGAGAGAAGCTCTAAAGCGCGGTACGGTTTCGGCGGGAAGATCTTCAGTCCCTCGGCTTTCTGTTTTGCCAAAAGCTGCTCAATCTTCTTTCCCGCCTCCGAATGCTCGAAATCAGAAAGAACCGGTTTCCAATCCTCTTTGATACTGCTTTCAAGCACGAGCTCCCTCCTTCGCTGGAAGAAGGGCCTTCAAATCCGAAAGATGGTCAATCATTGCTGCCGCTTCGTCACGTTTTGCAATTTCGTCCAACGGCATACCCTCGCTCCAACCGGTCCGCACAAGGATCGACAGAACTCCGGCTTGTTTCGCCGCCGAAGAATCGTTTCCTGAATCGCCAACCATCAGAACTTCTTCCGGCGCCAAACCGAGTTTCTCACAGGCATAAATAAGCGGATCGGGATACGGTTTGGGTCTTGCCGCACTGTCGCCGCCCACAACTAAATCCACAAGTTCGAGCAGCCCTTTGCCGGCCAGCGTATCCAGCGTCATTTGATAGGGCTTGTTCGTTACGATAGCTGTCTTCAGCCCCAAATTTTTGACATACTTTATGGTCTCTATCGTATCGGGATACAGCACGCCCTTTGAGTAGCGCCCCGCCTCCACATGTCTTGCCATACTTTTGACTGCTAAGTTGAACATTTCCTCAGGAAACGGCTCGTTCATGGAATCGGTCATCGCACGCCGAACTAAAACAAACATTCCTTTTCCGATGTACTTGCCGACCTTCTCTTCCGAGAGCGGAGGCTTATCAAAGTCGGAACGCATTTGGTTCACGAGTTCGGTGAGCCCCGGAAGCGTGTTAACAAGGGTGCCGTCCAGATCAAACAGTACCGCTTTCAAATTCTCAAAACGTTTCATTTTTACAGGGATGCCAGCTCGGAGCGCATGTCGTCGATAACAGCTTTGTAGTCGGCCTCGTTAAAAATTGCACTTCCTGCAACAAATGTATCCGCACCGGCTGCTGCAATTTCTCGGATATTCGATTTCTTTACACCGCCGTCTACTTCTAGAAGGACCTTGCGTCCGGAAACCTCTGCATAACTATCAAGGAGTGACCTGCACTCCTGCAGTTTTCCGATCGTGGTCGGAATAAAGGACTGTCCGCCAAATCCGGGGTTGACGCTCATGAGCAGAACCATATCGATGTTGTCGAGTTCGTAATGCAGATACTCCAGCGAAGTTGCCGGATTTAAGGCCAAACCTGACTTGCAGCCGCAGTCACGAATCAGCCTCAGCGTCCGATCAACATGACGGCTCGCTTCCGGATGGAACGTAATAATGTTGGCACCTGCTTTCGCGAACAACGGGACAATTTCGTCCACAGGCTCAACCATGAGGTGGACATCAATCGGTGCCTCGGTATAAGGACGAATAGCTTTACATACCATCGGACCGACCGTCAGGTTCGGCACGTAGTGATTGTCCATTACATCAAAATGAATCCAGTCTGCCCCGGCAGCAATCACATCCTGAACCTCTTTTCCGAGATTCGCGAAATCAGCCGAAAGAATAGACGGCGCAATTCTGTACTTTGTCTTTGTCATTGTGACCTCCAACTCACAATTTTAAAGACTCGCGGCCGTTCCTTGAAGGACATTATTTCGAGAGATGACCGATTTGATTTTGTCCTAGAATCAGGCGTTCTTACGGAGAGTTTTTTTATGAGTAAACGCAGCATCGCATCCCTTGTTTCGGCTTTATTTTGCTTAGCATTGCTTAACGGCTGCTCCAGCAACAAACAAAAGCCTCAGGAGATTACCGAGCCCACGGAAGAAAGCGTCCGTTTTGAAATCTCTGCCTTCTCCGACATACCTTCTTCAGAGAAAGAAGATTGGGCAGCTGCGTTATCTGCATTCAAGATTTCCTGCCGCTCGATTTACCGCAAAGCAGCCTGGGCTGAAGCTTGCTCGAAAGCATCCGTCACAGACCCTCAGAATGCAGAAGCGTTCTTCAAAAATAATTTCACTCCGTGGAAAATCGAAAAACGCACAATCGGTACGCAAACCGGAACCGTTTATTCCATTTCTGACACCGGCCTCATGACCGGCTACTACGAACCTCTGCTTACTGTATCGAAACATCGAACTGAGCGGCACACCACCCCGATCCTATCCACGCCTGACGACTTAATCATTGTTGACCTAGCAGAAGCCTATCCGAAACTCAAAGGGATGCGCTTGAGAGGAAAAATTCAAGGAAGAAAACTCGTCCCTTATGACACTCGAGCAAAAATCGTGGCTCGCAAAGACCTCGACAAATATTCCATCGCGTGGAGCGATGATCCTGTCGCAGTCTTTTTCCTTCAAATTCAGGGTTCCGGAAGACTCCGCACCGAAGAGGGCGAACTTATTCGGGTCGGTTACGACGATCAAAACGGCCGTCCGTACAAGGCCGTGGGATCTTGGCTTGTCGACCAGGGCTATCTGAAACGCCACGAGTTATCCATGCAGAACATAAGGGCCTGGGCACAGAACAACCCGGACAAGGTGGACACCCTGCTCAACCAAAACCAAAGTTTTGTCTTCTTTAAAGAGAAGAAAGGCGGAGATCCCAACGAAGGACCGATCGGCGCTCAAGGACTTCCTTTGACACCCAAGGCCTCGGTCGCGGTCGACAGAAGATACATATCTCTGGGCACGCCGGTGCTGGTTTCGGTTTCCCAAACCAATCCGAACCTTAATTTCACAAAGCCGGTGGTCGCGCAAGACACGGGCGGCGCCATCAAAGGCCCAATCCGCTTTGACTTCTTCTGGGGATTCGGAGATGAGGCAGATAAAAATGCGGGCAGGCAAAAAAGCCAAGCTCGCGCCTGGCTCCTTTTACCGAACGGTATCACTCCGGAAAGCCTGTAATACCGCTCAAGCCTAATTAAGCGAAACGGCCGGATTCCGGCCGTTTGTGTTTCTTGCTTAAAGCTCTTTAGGCTCTTTACCTTCGTCTTCCTTTTCGCCTTCCTGCTCAATCTTGGAGATAAGCTCCATGGCAGTCATGAAGCCGAAGGGGCCTTCGCCGTCGGCCAGATAAATTGCCGGGACGGTTTCAATGCCCAGTTTTTCCAAAAGTTCCATGTTGTCTTCAACAATATTTTTGGCTTCTTCGGTTGCTTTTGCTTTCGGGCGATTCTCATTCATGACCCAGTCTGCCCAAGCCGCGGCAGGATCTTTTTCCGACAAAATCTCGGCTGACAGCTTCTCCGAATCTTCACCGAGAACCGGAGCCAGGTAGACAAAGATCTCCAAATCGTTGAGCTTGTCCGTATTTTCTTCAAAGAAGCGTTTGCACCAAGGGCAATTCGGGTCGGCAAAAACGGCAATGTGGTACTTCTTAACTGCGCCGAGCTTGATCGTAAAGGCCTTTTTCTCGGACCAATTGGTCAGCGGAAATTTTTTAGTCATTGGAATCTCTCCTCAATATCGATATCTTGAAATATACGAGTCTCAATGGAGAGCCCAAGAAAAACCTACTCATTCCGAGAGTTTATCTTTAGCAAGCATGTTTTCCAGGTATTCGATGCTCACGGCGCCCGGGGCTCTTTGGCCGCTCGGAACAAAGACGGTCGGAGTACCCGTCACGCCGAGCTTGCTGCCTAATGCGATATTGCGTTCGATCGCAGAGACATCGCAATTAGCACTCTTTGCCGGCGCCTGAACGCCGTCGAGCATGCGTGCTCTCCAGGCAGCGCCCTTATCCTTGGCACACCAAATATTCTGACTTTCGGCCAGGGAAGAAGGACGGATCACCGGGTAAAGGAATGTGTAAATCGTAACGTCCTTCATTTCTTTCAGACTTGCCTCAAGTTTGCGGCAGAAAGAGCAGTTCGGATCAGAGAAAACGGCAATTTGACGTGCGCCAGTGCCGTTCACGATTTTGATAGCGTCCGCAAGCGGAAGCTTGGCAAAATCGATGCGGCTGAGTCGGTCTTTCGTCTCTGCCGTCAAGTTTCTTTGTGTTTTCGTTTCAAACAGCTGGCCCACAATGATGTGATCTGCCGTGGCGTCCGAATACATAATTTCATTCTGTGCTACCACTTCATAAACACCTTTAACAGGCGTAACCGAAACCGACTCGACCGGAATTCCTAGTTTCCCCTGGAGCGTTTTTTTCAATGTGTCACAAATTTGTTTTTCATCCTGGACAGCTGCTGCAGGGGCGTTCGAGACCGACTTATCCGCCGCTGCAGCGACCGGTGCTGTTGGCGCATTCACAGCTGTTTGAGAGAAGGCGGTAAACGGCACTAAGGCTAAGAGGGCCGCACAGAGACGCTTTTTACAATTCATTCGGAACTCCGGTGTTTGAAACGTGAAGACAGTATTTTATTGCCTTCCCAGATGGGCACATTATTTCAGTATTAGGAGCTTTTGAAAGGTCCTTCATGTTTCCCCGTAGAACAACCGCAAGATTTTTCTTTAAAAGTCCTGTATAGTGCAGCTTCTCGATTGAGAGACGGCTAGATAGCTCAGTTGGTAGAGCAACGGATTGAAAATCCGTGTGTCGGTGGTTCGATTCCGCCTCTAGCCACCAGGATTCTTTGAGCCCGATGCCAAAAGCTTCGGGCTCAATTCTTTTTATAACTCGGGGAGTAGCCTCCTGGGGACTGTCAACAAACTTGGCAAAGCCATGGCAGTTCCGGCGCAGTCCTGCGCTTGGCGAGACCGATGAACCTTTGGACGCTTCCGGCGCGCCGAGGGCTCATTGTGCTTTTGCCGGATCGGAGAAAACTCATGGAGGCCATCCTCGTTGCCATCGGAGCGGTTGCCCTTGCTGAAATAGGCGACAAAACACAGCTCCTTGCCTTCCTTCTCGCTTCTCGGTTCAAAAAGCCCACGCCGATTATTCTTGGCATTTTGGTCGCGACGATCTTCAACCACTCTCTTGCCAGCGCGCTCGGCGCATGGATTACCCACGTCTTCAGCCCTGAAGTAATTAAATGGATCATTGTAGGTTCGTTCCTCGCCATGGCGGCATGGATTCTTATCCCGGACAAGGGCGATGACGATGCACTAAAAAATCATTCCATGCGATTCGGCGTTTTCGGCGTGACGTTTATCACCTTCTTCCTGGCGGAAATGGGCGATAAAACTCAGATTGCAACTGTTGCGCTTACCGTCAAATACGCCACGCCGGTTCTCGTGGTCATCGGCACCACGATCGGTATGCTGATTGCTGACGTTCCTGCTGTTTGGATCGGCGACAAACTCGCCCAAAAAATTCCGGTCAAACTCGTCCGCATTGCCTCCGCAGTCCTGTTTGCTGCGATCGGTATTTTGGCCGCGTTTGAATACGCACCGACCGAGCTGTAGTGTGCGTTTGTCTCAAATCAGACTTGCACCTCAACGATTCTTCGCGCCACGAGTAAACTTTCTGTGTGATACAGATAGGAGCACAAGCTTATGTCAGTTCGAAAATTATTCGCAGGGCTTTTATTTTCGGGGATCTCGCTGCTTGCGCTAAGCGGCTGTGCCGTCGGGCCGGAAAACAACAACCCGACCCAGCTAACCTCCCAGTGGGTTGATCCGGCAGCTACCTTCGAACAAAAGACCATTACCGGCCTTCTCGTCGCTGCCGTCGTTGAGAATCCGACGAACCGCCGGATTTTCGAGGATATCGCATGTAATGTCTTGGCACTGCACGGCATCCCGAGCACTCCGAGTTACCGCACTATTCCTCAGGCTTCGAACCTGACAATCTTAGGAGGCGGCTTAAATTACACTGCTCTTTTCAGTGCCGCCCGATTGGCTAAGGCGAGTAATGTTTTGGCAATTCACCAAACGGGTACCAAAACCAATGTGATTTACGACCCGGGAATGACATGGGGACCGGATCCTTTCTGGGGTCCCGGACCTTGGGGCGGTCCTTTCGGGCCTGATCCCTTCTGGGGCGGCTGGGCCATCCCGCCTTCTATCACGCAGCAAAACATCATCGAGTCCAATACCGAACTCGTCAGTGTTAAAACCGGCGCCGTGTTGTGGACGGGCGCTTTCTCTACGGTAAGCGACCAGGCGCCGATCACTCAAACGCTGCAGGAATATGTCGGAATGGTGCTTCAGGCAATTTTGAACAACGGCTTCTTGATTCCGGTCAGTATGCCGAATTACCAAATCCAACCTGCGGCTAAATTCAATCCGCAGTCTGCTGGGAGCGCGGGCGCCCTTCCTCGTTAAAAAGTCTGGCAATTCTGGCGCAGTCTTGAATGTGCTGATTCCCGATCCACTTCAAGGCTGCAAAGGAAAGACCTGCCGCAGCAGCCTGACCGGCTATCGGCAGCCATTTAGCTGCCTGTGCAGTCGTCAGCTGAATGCTTAGCTTTTTAAGAACGGCAAGAACTAAGGACTTCGTGATCAGTTTCCCTGCCCAGGCGCTTCCCGTCACGGTAATCAGCTGAAACAACTGAACCTGTTTGTCCGTCGAAAGGTGCTGAATTTGCTGAGGTGTGAGTCCGAATTCCTGATTAATGAAATTGAGAATAGACATCAGCATCGTCACGTCCACCGTTACGTTGATGCCGGGTATCGGGATGGCACTTGCACCCGCTGTCACTAAGGCACGCTGCGTTACAAACTTTTTCGTACGAGCGATACAGTCGAGGATAGCCTGCTCATCCGGAGGTATTTCCTTCAATTTTGTCTCTGCAGGTAAATCCTTCTGTTTAATGATGGTCAAAGCCCTCATACTCTCATCCTTGCCTAAGCGACTAAACTTAAGGCATAAATAATGCTCTATTTTTAATATTAATAACTAAGCTGCGCAAATGGTCCGACTTATTTTAGTCAGGCCGCCCGATAAGCGGCGCTGTTGGACACAATAGATAGAAAGATGAATCTTTTCGCCCTGGGATTGAACCATAACACTGCTCCTCTCGCTTTGAGAGAGAAGGTTGCTTTTTCTTCTGAAGAGCTGGATACCGCAAACCAAAAGATTCGAGCCATGCTCGGAAATCCTGCCGGTGGCGGTATCAAAGAGGTCGCAATTTTATCGACCTGTAACCGCACGGAAATTTATTGTGCGGCTGAAGACTCCGAACTTGCCTCCAAAAAACTGAAAGAATTCTTGGCCGAAAGCAAGGGCGTGAAGTTCAATGAACTTGAGGAACACCTTTATGTCTACTTAAATGACGACGCCGCTCGCCACGCCTTCAGAGTAGCCTCTGGCCTGGATTCGATGGTGTTGGGCGAAACCCAGATCGTCGGCCAGATGAAAAAGGCAGTGAAAACTGCCCAGAACAACCATGGCCTGGGCGTATTTCTGAACTACCTTTTCCAAAAGACATTTGCGGTCGCCAAAGAAGTCCGTTCTAAAACCGAGATCGGCGCCCACTCCGTATCCTTGGCGGCTGCCGGCGTCCGAGTCGCCTCGAGCATCTTCGGTTCTTTAGAAAACTCCAACATATTGTTTATCGGCGCCGGAGAGATGATTGAGCTCTGTGCCGCTCATTTCTGCGCGCAAAAACCGAAGAACGTCGCCGTTGCAAACAGAACTATCGCCAGAGCGGCAGCTTTGGCGGAAACAATCGGTGCAAAAGCCGTCGGACTCGTCGACCTTCCGGAAATTCTTCCGGAGTACGACATCCTGATCACTTGTACGGCCAGCACGCTTCCCATCATCGGTCTCGGCATGGTTCAAAGTGCTCTGAAGCGCCGTAAGCATCGCCCGATCTTCATGATCGACCTTGCGGTTCCCAGAGACATTGAACGCGAAGTTGATGATTTGGACGAAGTTTACGTTTACACCGTGGACGATCTCGGGAAAGTCGTTCAGTCGGGTATCCAGGGACGTAAAGCTGCCGTCGAGCAGGCAGACCGACTCATCGAAATCAAAGTCGATGAATTTAAGTGCTGGATGACGACGCGCTCCTCCATTCCTCAAATTCTGAGTCTTCAGGAACGAGCTGACACCCTCCGCGTAATGGAGCTTGAAAAAGCCAAAAAAGCCATTCAAAAAGGCGGCGATGCCAACGAAATTTTAGAAGCTATGTCTCACGGTCTGATGAAGAAGTTTATTCATGATCCGCTGACGGTGCTGCGCAATGATCCCAACCTCTCGCAGGAAGACTACGAAAAAGTTCTGCATTTGCTCGATCGCTTCTATCACTACCACATCCATCATCGCTAACTGTGCGAAAATTCAGCAATATCTGCCTTCACTTTGAAGGCTTTTTGTGTTGATATTTCAACTAAAATCGAACAAATTCGTCTAAAAGCACTGACATGAAAGACACAATGCGCTCCAAGCTGACCCAACTGGTCAGACGACTTGAAGAAATCGATCAGAATCTTCAAGACCCCGATGTCACATCCAATATGGACCAATTCCGAGCACTCTCTAAGGAACGTGCGGAAATTGAACCTGTCGTTTTAAAAGCTAAAGAATACGAGCAGGCAGAAGAAGACCTTGCTGCTGCCGAGGAAATGCTTTCCGATGAAGAGATGAAGGAATTCGCTTCTGAGGAAATCAAAGCGGCCAAGAAGGCAATCGAGCAGATTTCTTCAGAATTAGAAATCCTTCTGCTTCCGAAAGATCCCAACGACGACAAAAACATCTATCTCGAAATCCGCGCCGGCACGGGCGGTGACGAGTCCGCGCTCTTTGCCGGAGATTTGTTCAGAATGTATTCGCGCTACGCCGAGCGTCAGAAATGGCAGGTCGAATTTGTCTCTGCCAGCCCTTCCGATTTAGGCGGCTACAAAGAAATCGTCGTGAAAATCGTGGGCCAAGGCGCTTATTCCAAACTGAAGTTTGAAAGCGGCGGCCATCGCGTACAGCGTGTTCCGGAAACCGAGTCTCAGGGCCGCGTACACACCTCTGCCTGCACGGTTGCCGTCCTCCCGGAAGCCGACGAAATAGGCGATGTCGTCATCGATCCTTCCGAGCTCAGAATTGACGTTTACCGCGCATCCGGCGCCGGCGGCCAGCACATTCAGAAAACAGAAAGTGCTGTTCGTATTACACACCTTCCTACCGGTATTGTGGTCGAATGCCAGGACGAACGAAGCCAGCACAAGAACAAAGAGCGAGCCATGGGCGTTCTGATCTCACGTATTCATGCTGCCCAAGTCGCCGAAGTTCAGGCCAAGGAATCGAGCATGCGTAAATCTCTGATCGGTTCCGGAGACAGAAGCGAACGTATCCGCACTTACAACTACCCGCAGGGCCGAGTTACCGACCACCGCATCAACCTGACGCTTTACAAGCTTGATTCGATCATGGACGGCGATCTCGACTGTCTGATTTCTCCGCTCACAACCGAGCATCAGGCCGAGCAGCTGGCGGCTCTTGCCGAAGGAGAATAACTTTGACGACCGTCCGTGAATGGCTGCTCTCCGGCTCGCTGGATTCGATTGATAAGAGTTTCATGCTCGAGCACGTGTGCGGTATGAATAAAGCCGCACAACTCATTCACGGCGATCGAGTTCTTTCTTCTGACGAAGAACGCAAACTTTCCGGCATCGCAAAAAAACGCTCTGAAGGCGTCCCGCTCCCTTACCTTCTCGGTACACAGGAGTTTTTCGGGCGCCCTTTTCTTGTCAATCCGTCGGTGCTGATTCCTCGGCCTGACACTGAGTGTCTCGTCGAGTGGCTCATCGAACATCTCCCCAAAAACGCTCTTGCCTGCGACTTAGGCACAGGTTCCGGGTGCATTGCCGCCACCGTAGCCCTAGAACGACCTGATCTCACGGTATGGGCCTCAGATCTCTCGGAAAGTGCCTTGGCAGTGGCCCAAGCCAACTGCAAGGCTCTAGGCGCCGACGTCAAACTTGTTCAAGGTTCGTGGCTGGAGCCTTATCCGGCTGAGTTATCTTTTGATGCTGTCATCTCTAACCCGCCTTACATCGAAGGCGACGACAAACATCTAGACGCCCTTCGATATGAACCAAGAAGCGCTTTAACCGACGAATCCGACGGTTTAATTGCGTATAGAACCATTCTTCCGCAAATAAAGAAAAGGGCGCCCAGGGTGCAGTTAGTCGCTGTTGAGCACGGCTGGAATCAAGGAGAGGCCGTTCGGAGTATTTTTGAAGAGAGTGGATTTAAAGGTTCTGAGACTTTCCAGGATTACGGAAACAATCCTCGTTTCACGACTTGGCTAAAAAATTAACCAAGATACGAAAAAAGCCCCGATCAACGGAGCTTTTTGATCCTCCTCAGAACTTCTGACGAGAACAAGAATTCTGTGGTGCCCACTGACTGACTTGAACAGACGACCTACCGCTTACAAGGCGGTTGCTCTACCACTGAGCTAAGCGGGCTAACCGAGAACCTGAATTCTGCACATTTTTTTGAGTTTGTGTTGAACTCAGGCCTCAAAAAGTAAAGAGAAGTAAGAAGCGAGGATTTTAGTCCTCTACTTTCACAAACCCGCGTTTCGGTTGATCCTCGCTCATCTTCGGCTTTTTCATGGGTTCAACATCAAAACGCATGCCGTACCCTTCTTCACGGATGAAGATCGCCTTAACTCGATCAACAGGAATGGAGATGGATTCAACCTTGCCGGCAAATCGGGCCTTAAAGGTGATCACGTCATTTCCGAGCTGCAGGCTGTCGCACGCAGTCGGGGAAATATTGAGGACGATTTCATTGTTCGTCACATAGTTGGACGGCACAATGACGCGATAATCCTCCGGCTCAGCTAAAACAGAAAGCTGGGGAGTGAAATCGTTGTCCACACTCCATTCGTAAAAAGCGCGAATGAGGTACGGAGTCATTGAAGGTAAATTGGCCATTCTCTATCTTCTACTTGCGCATCACTCTTTCAGACGGAGTCAGAGCTTCAATGAAGGCAGGACGGGAGAAAACTCTTTCTGCATACTTCTGAACAGGCATTCCGGCAGGAGGAAGTTCAATACCGTAGTAGTTCAAACGCCACAGGAGCGGGGCAAGTGCAATATCCAGCATGGAGAACTCATCTCCCATGAGGTATTTCTTCTTTGCAACAGCCGGTGCTAAACCTGTCAGCTGGTCACGGATGGCTTCTCTCGCCTTAACACGAGCTTCGTCGGAGCTGGCTCTGTTTTCCAAGGTGTGAACGTGCTTGAAGATCTCACGTTCGAGATTGAACAACAGAAGACGAGTTCTAGCTCTTTCAACCGGATCAGGCGGCATCAGCTGAGGATGAGGAAAACGCTCATCAATGTATTCGTTGATGATATTTGATTCGTAAAGAACGAGATCTCTTTCAACCAGGATCGGAACTTCGCCATAGGGGTTCATCACATTGATGTCTTCAGGCTTGTGATAAAGATCAATGTCACGGATTTCAAAATCCATTCCTTTTTCGAAAAGCACAAAACGGCAACGCTGAGAAAAAGGATCAGTGCTGCCTGAGTAAAGAACCATCATAGGCCGTTCTCTCTTAAAAATATAAATAAATCAAAATGTCAAGGCCTTGAGATTTTAAACGATTAGGGCAAAAATCCCAAATTTTTGCCCGTAAGCCCTTGTCTCCCAACAAACTCCCAAAATAAACCTTCACTTTATTTTCAGAGAATTTTTTACCGCATAATTAAGAAAGTTTCATCGCACCTATAGAGAAAAATTATGGAAAAAGTTCAGAAGCAAGCCACTACGTTCTTCAAGGAATTCCAGGCCTTCATTTCGAAGGGAAATGTCGTTGACTTAGCCGTTGCAGTGATCGTCGGTGCCGCCTTCAACAACATCATCAGCTCCTTGGTGAAAGACATCATCAACCCGATCCTAGGCGCCTTAATCGGCAAACCTGACTTTACGAATCTCTTCTGGGTCATGAAGATGCCGGCTGACTACACCGGTCCCACGACTTACGACGCCCTGACTAAAGCCGGCGCCAACGTATTGGGCTACGGTGCTTTCTTAACCGCCGTTATCAATTTCCTCTTGCTGGCGTTCGTTATCTTCTGCATGCTGAAAGCCCTCTCCTCCATGCGCAGAAAACTGGAGCTTGAAGCCGAAAAAACCACTCCTCCGACTCCGGAAAATATCGTCCTCTTAAGAGAGATCTTGGCAGAGCTCAAGAAAAAGTAGCTCTTTATACAAAGAGGGAGGCCGCGGCCTCCCTCTTTGTTTTAGAAGTTCCAGTTTGCTCTTGCCATCAGGCCTGCATCGAGCTTGCCGTCACCTGTTGCTGCCGAAGCAGCAAGACTGCCTTCGAAGCGTCCTTTTTCCACAGAGACTGCCATGGTTCCGAAACCGTTCCAGCGGCGGAAATTTTTCTGGGAAATATCTTCTTTTGCCTCAGTTCCAACCGCAAACAAACGGGACTCCTTAGACAGCTTGCCGACTTTGACTGATCCGCCTAACTCTCCTTTAAGGTGGATTTTTGTGTCCGCCGCAGAAGAAACCATCCAGCTTCCTCTCAGACTCAACGGCACCTCTGCGAACACCTGAGCCTTATTCTTCAGCCTAAAGGCATCCTGAGAGCCGATAGATGTTTTCTCGGTTGCTTTCGGGAACACCCAAAGCTGCGGAGCTGCCGCGATCGAGAGTTCTTCTGTCAATGCATAGGCAACATCTCCTCCGACGTTAAATAACGTCTCCGGAACGCGCGTCTTCAGTTTGTCCATCTGCATCGAACCGGGCAAGGAAGAGGTAATTTTTCCTCTGGAGTGTCCGACGCCGCCGTTCAATGCAACGGAGATCTTCTCAAATCTCTTGCCGACAGAGAGAGACAGGCCAAAAATATTTTGTTTGCCGGACGCGTCCAAAACATTATGTCTGCTCTTTGAGGAAACGTGACCGCCGTCAAAAGATACAGACCAGCTTAAACCTGCCGCATTTTTCCCGGCGGCCCCTATTCGCACGGTTTCAGAGGTCGCACGGTACCTTGAAGAGCCGAGGTAGTCGCCAAGGTTATTTGAGAAGAACAAACCGCCTCCGACATCGCCAAACAGATAGATTCCAGACTCCCTCGTTTCCATAACGTTATGGAGCTCCCCGAGCGTCTTCTTCGTGCTTTCTCCTCGCACACGAAGCGTATTTAATCGAGTACCCAGCAGGGAGCCTAACTGCGTCGCTTCCTTAATCAGTTTATGAGACTGCTGAGGGTTGAAGTAGGCTTCGTTGTCCACGCGAGCAAAGAATTTTTGAGCCACATTCAAAGAGTCGACTGTAAAACCTTCCGGGTTGCCGTAGAGCCAGCCCTGAAGCTCCGGATAGACAAAGTTCTGAGAATTGATTTCTCCGCGCTTAATGAACCAACCTTCTCCTGCCACGTTTTCCAGTTTCAGGGAGAGATTAGCGTTAAGCGACACGAGGTTCACATCGGATCTTCCGTTGATTTCTGAAACAGTCGTATCCGTCAGCTGATTGGTTCCGAATGGATCCACTACAAAGATCGAGCTATTCGGCTGGAAGGAGAGAGAACCGTCTGAGACAGAAGTAAACGCAGGTACATCCGCACGACCGCGCATCAGCAACGCACTGCCCTCCCCAAACACGACACCGGCTTTTCCTGCTCTAGCAGCCGCATTACCAAGACGAATAATGTTCCCATTACCCAGAACCTGAGTTTCATTTACGACCAGAACAGCCTTTGAAGGATTACCAAATTGCTCCAGAATGGACAAAGTCTCAGAAGTTCCGTAGCCGTTCCCATCGCCTGATGCATCGTCTCCGAGAATCAGCACGCCTCCGTTAGCGACCTGAATCTGATTATCCTTTCCTTCCCATTTCTTAAGATACAAAGACGCCTTTTGCTGAGGCTCGGAACCGCCCTCAATGGAAATGACAGAAGCAAAAATTTCGGCCTGATCAAATTGTGCCTGACCGCCTTTTGTAAGGCTGAAGGTTGTCTGAGACAAACCTTTATTTTTTGTTCCAAGAGTTAAGGTACCTGCCTTCAGAGAACCTGCCACAATTGCTTCGGCATTCTGAACGACCAGCGTGTTAGAGGTAAGGGCGCCGGCAATATTCATCGATCCGCCAGTCACTTCAAGAGATTTTCCGCTCAGGACTTCTGCTCCGGCTGCAACGTTCAGCTTACCAGCCGTTTGATGGAAGGAGGCCTGAAGTTCGGTGTGAGAAAGTTCTTTGAAGTTGGTTTCGCCTTTATTAACGATCAGGGCATTTTCAAAGGTTAAAACCGAGCCGGAAAAATTCAGCTTGCTGTCCCCTTCAACGTAAACCGCAGCCGTTAAGTGTGCTTTTCCGGTCTTTCCTCTGCTTTCCTCTGTTATACCGTGAATCGTTAAGCTCGAAGAATCCGTTAAAACGACGGTCTGGATCTTCTCATCAATTGCAGCAACCGGTCCGGGAGCGTAGAGGGCAACATCCGAACGGTTGAGTGTTAATTGGTTTGTTTTATCAGACGTCAGCGAGCCAATACGGATTGTTTGGTCAGTCAGTTCTGTGCTGTCTTCCAAATCTAATCGCACGGAGGCCAGAGCTATATTCGGCTTATCTAGCAGACCATAGTGATTCTTAAGGGTAACTTTGTGAATGTACCCGCTGCTCTCGTCGATAAACACCTCTCCGGTAAAGATCAACTCGGCGCCCTTATAAGCATCGGAGGCTTTGTTGAGATACTCAAGAGAAGCTTTTTCATCGGTCAGAGTTATCTTTGAGAAAGGTTTGGACCATTTTTCAGTTATTTCTCCGGCTAACAATGTGCCGCCCACCGACATGTCGGATACAAAGTCTTTGGCAGATACCGTGAAAATATTTTTCGATTCTGAAGTGAGTTGAACAACTGAAAGATTCCAATTCGCCGGATTTAACTGTGTTTCAGAAACGATTTCAAGAGCTCCGCCTATCTGCTGATAAGATCCTCCGAAGCCGCTGAGATCCCCTTTTAAATAAACGTCTGCGCCATCAGCTATGACCTTTCCATTTCCTGTGAAAACTTTCCCGGCTTCAACATGAAACGAGGAAGATGCCTTCAGCACTAGCACTGCTGAGGATTCGAGATTGAAGGCCGTTCCAAGCGTCTTGAACGAAGAAGGGCCGCTCAATTGAAGGAGAGACTCATCGGCTCCCCGTGTGTTTCCTCCGACTTGAACCAGCAAAGCAGGAGTTTGACTGAAGTCTTTGACAGTAAGTTGGTCCAAAAAGTGAAGAGCCGTGCCCTCTGCAATACTTATTGCGAGAGATCCTGTGTCGTTCAACCTCTGAATTTCTAGATTAACGGCCTTCTCAAAATTTACTTGAAACTGGCTGTCAGGTATTGTCCAAATCCCTAGAACACGAGAGCCTTCGCGATTTGCATCCAATATTCTTAGGTCAAGTTCCCGATTTATCGTAATTGATTCTGGATTAGAAATTGACGCATGGATGGAGCTAAAAGTCAGGAGAGCTGATTCTGTCCCTGTATTGATAAAACCGTACTGTAGTTTTGGAAGAGCGGTAGACGCATCCTCTATCAGTCTGTCTGCAATATTCCACTCCATGTTTGTGAGGGCCGGTCTTCCCTCAGAAAATGCGAGAAGGAATTCATCGATCTCTTCGTCAGTGCTTTCCTCTGTCCACCAAGTCAGATCTTCCAATTCCCAAAAGTTAAACTTTTCAGGTTTGGTATTGGCCGCTTCTGCGGCTGCAAAATGGCAAATAGAAAAAAGAACTGCACCGGCAACAGACCGATGCAGCATGTCCGAAATATTTTTTCGCGGCATGTAGCTGCTCCGTATAGAGTCAGCCCCGCGTTCAATCTATATCGGGTTGTCGATGTTCACAAAGCTGACATTTAATTGTGGAAAACGAGAAGCTAACCATTGCGATAGTGCTCGAATCCCTAATGTCTCACTTGCGTGATGGCCGACCGCGAAATACGGAACCCCTAATTCCCTTGCTTCCAGAACTGTGCGCTCACTAATCTCGCCGCTCAGGTAGGCCTGAGCGCCTGCGTCTGCCGCTTTTTCGAGATAGTCTTGTGCCGCACCACTGCAAAAAGCAACTCTTCGTATTGAAGGGGGAGAGTCTACGGGCAAAACATAAGGCACCCTCCCGAGAACCTCGGTTAGTTTGTCAGTGAGTTTTTCAATTGTTACAGGTGAGTCAAACTCTCCCTGCAAGACAAGGGGCTCGTCCGGAAGAGGCGTTACATCTTTTATTTTTAGCAAGCGCCCGAGCTCGTGGTTATTACCTACCTTTTCATTGGCATCAAGAGGTAAGTGATAGGCAATGAGGTTAATATCGTGCTCAAGAAGCTTCTTAATTCGGACTCTTTTTATTCCGGTAATTCTCGGATTTTCATTCTTCCAGAAATAGCCGTGGTGAACAATAATTGTGTCTGCCCCCCTCTTCACGGCCTCATTGATGAGAGCCTCTGAGGCCGAGACGCCGCAGACGATATCCTTGACCTCTTTTTTGCCCTGGATCTGCAGTCCGTTGGGGCAGTAGTCTCGAAATTTTTCCGGCTCCAACAGTTCGTTGAGCGCCTCCAGAAGTTTTTGGATTTTCATCGAATTCTTCCCATATAAAAACTGCCGGGAATCCCGGCAGTCTTAAATATCACAAATAGCTTACGGCATGACTAAACCGCTGCCGCCGGCACCTTCAGGAGGCGTGAAGCCGGGCTGACCCGGAACCACAATCTTGCTTGCGGCTGCGCGGCGCAGTTCCTGCAGCTCTTTCATGGTCTTTTCAACGCCGGCCTTAGCGGCTTCGCGATAATTTGCGACAGCGGCTGCCAAGTTGTCGGCTTCGATATCAAAGGAGATCGGAAGAGCGCCCATCTGAGTCATGATCTGAGCTTCGCCGGTGTAAATAACCTTGCGGCTCTCGTCCACTTTGCCATCTGCTGTTACAGGCACCAGGCAGCGAATCACACCGATCTTTCTGTCGGTATAAATTTCTTCGCGGAAAAGGTTGGCCGCATCCATCTGCTCCTGGCCCTTTTCGGCTTCAGTCTTAACTTCTTCAGTCATTTATCTATTACTCCTCAAATTTTGTTCTGTGTATTCTGACTCGAGATTTGACTCCGGATTTGCAAAGAGGCTCAAACAGAGCCTCTTTCCCGTAATCATCTGTAAACCATGACGGGAATCTTGGAATGAGTCAGAACTTTTTGAGTTTCACTGCCTAAAAGCACGGCTGCAAAGCCCTGTCTGCCGTGAGAGGCCATGAAAATCAAATCGCAGTTGTATTCATTGGCGGCGTCAATAATCGCTTCGGCCGGAGAGAAGGATTTGAAAGCCACAACTTCGCAGTTGATGTCTTTTTTCTCAACCAGTTCTCGAGCGATTTCCAGTCGTTCCTGAGCCATTTCCTTAACTCTGGAATCGTATTGATCAATACTTTCAGGTCTGTACTCAGAGAGATTGGTATAGCTGTAAGGCTCAATAACAGTAATGATGACAATAGAGGAACCCAGAGCCTTGGCAAAATCGGCCGCAGCTTCAAGCGCTTTATCAGAGAGTTCGGATCCGTCTGTCGGAACCAAAATACGGTTATACATAGCTGACCGTCCTTTTAAGAATTTTATTTGCCCATAAGTGTAATAGGATTTGTTACATTCCGTTAAGTTTTATTTAGTGTCGATCCCCGTAATGTGGTTGATCGCGACAGAGGCGGCGGCCAAGCCCAAAGCTGCTGTTACTACAACGGAAGATCCATAGCCGGCACAAGATAGGCCGGCGCCGACGTCACACACTCCTTCCGGACGTTTAACGGGGTCTGCGGTGTAAACACAAGGAATGCCGAACTTCTCAATTCTCTTTCCTGCTTTTAGTTTAGGAAACCCGTATTTTTTGCGAAGGTCGTAACGCATTCGGGATAAAAGAGGATCTCCGGTCGTTCGGGCTAAATCCTCGTGAATAATGTTCATGGCACTCGTCTTGCCACCGGCCGCGCCGCACGCAACCATGTATTGCTTTCTTTTTTTACAGACGGCCGCCATAGCTGCTTTAACTTTAACGTTGTCAATGCAGTCAAGAATGATGGCGTCTTCCGGCAGAAGCGATTCTGCGGTTTCTACTTCGATGAAATCTTCAATCTTCCTGCAGTCGCAGAGCGGATTGATCGCGTGGATTCTTTCTGCCGTCGCATCGACTTTCGGTTTACCATAAACCCCTGTCATCGCCTGCAACTGACGGTTCGTGTTGCTCTCTGCGACATTATCTAAGTCCACCAGCGTGATGCGGCCAACGGCCGTACGAGCTAAAGCTTCCGCTGCCCAAGAACCCACGCCTCCTAAACCGACCACACAGACATGAGCATTTTTTAAGCGTTCGGCACCGGCTTTGGTGTAGAGTTTTGCAACGCCGCCAAAGCGTCTTTCGTAATCGAGCGGATATTTGTTCTCTTCAGCCATTTTCAACTTCTATTCGTCAGACATCGTCCTCAAAAGAAACTTCGTCTTGCCCTAATGTTTCTTTGATAACTCTTTTAATTACAGATGGGATAATTCATAATGTCAACAAAGCTCGTGAAAGAAAAACAAGCTTACTAACAATGATTATCGGAGGTTAAATGAAGATTTTAGTTCCCATCGACGGAAGCGAGTTCAGTAAACACTCAATTGAATTTGTCACTTCACGTGCAACTCTCTTAGGACACAACCCTGAAATCGAACTGCTGAGCGTGCAAGCCCCCGTTCCCGCAAGAGCCTCCAAATTAATCGGCAATGGCTCCCTGAGCGGTTATTACGACGAGGAAGCCAACGTCATTCTTGAACCTGCAATCGAAGCACTGAAAGCCGCAGGCGTCAAAGCTACCGCCCGCTATGCTGTCGGCGAAGCCGCTCCGACAATCGCAAAAGTTGCTGAAAAATCCGGCGCCGATCTGATCATCATGGGTTCTCATGGCCGCTCTGCCTTGAAGGGCCTCCTGCTTGGTTCGGTTACCAATTCCGTCTTGGCGCTCTGCGACAAATCCGTCCTGATCCTGCGCAACAAACCGGCGCCCACTAATGACTCTCTGAAGGTCGGCGTTGCGATCGACGGCTCCAAGTATGGTGAAGCCGCTGTCGAACACATTCTTAAGAACCACGATATTTTCGGCGACCATCCGACGTTCTATCTGATGAACGTCGTCAGTGACTACGCCGGTGTCGTTATGCCGGATATGGCCGGTATGGCGCTCCCGACAATGAATGAATCCGAAGTTCGCGCCATGCAGCAGGAATCTTTTGATGAAGCCGTCGGTCCGAGCCGTAAAGCTTTCCAAGACAAAGGCTTCAAGACAGAAGAAATCTGCCTGGTCGGCAATCCCGGCGACGAAATCGCAGCTTTCGCTAAGAATGAAGGTTTAGATCTCATCGTCATGGGAACACGCGGCTACGGCGCTTTCAAAGCCGCCGTCCTCGGTTCGACCGCTACGCGTATTGCCGCGATCAGTGACACGCCTCTGTTGGTAATTCAGGCAAACTAACGCCGACGGACGTTTAGAACAAACCACACTTACTCAAGGGCGTCCATCGAGGCGCCCTTGTTCATTATAAAAATGACAAAAATCCTCAAAATCGTCGCCTTCATGGCCCTCCTGCACTGCGGTTTTACTTCTTCGCGCGTTATTTCCACCCTTTATGCCCTGCATTACGGGCAGCCTGCGTGGATGGTCGGCGTGATTTTGAGTACTTATGCGGCGATTCCGGCACTGATCTCAATTCATGTCGGGAAATTCATCGATAAAATCGGGGTTCGTATCCCGATCACGGTTTCTTTCCTGATGATCTCGGCGGCGTGCCTGATGCCGATTCTTTTCCCGTATGAGCAGTTTGGCTTTTGGCCTATCATCGTGACGTCTTTGCTTGCGGGTACAGGATTTGTTTTTACGCTCATCAGCGGCCAGGGCTTAATCGGACATCTCTCAAATAATAAAAATCGGGCAACGGCTTTTACCTATCAATCCATCGCCTTTTCAATTTCGGGGTCAACCGGACCGGTTGTAGCCGGCTACCTGATCGATCACGGAAGCTACTATTGGGCGTTCGGCGGCGCGCTGACTTTTGCGCTCCTCGGCGGCGGAATCTTTCTGCTCCAGGCACGCGGCCTACCCTCGGCCTTTAACAAATCTCAGGCTAAAGATAATCGGCATCACAGTGCCTTTGAATTATTCAAAGATGAGAAAGTCAGAAACGTTCTGCTTGCGTCTGCCTTCGTTTCTATGGCTTGGGATCTTCAGGCCTTCATGATTCCGGTTTACGGCACCGAAATCGGATTAGACGCCGTCGCCATCGGCTGGCTGTTAAGTACATTCTCCATCTGCACGTTTGCCGTCCGAGTTTTCATGCCGATCCTTTCTCAGATGTTCAAAGAATGGTCCATCATTATTTTCGTGATGATCTCAGCCGGTCTGACTTATATTGTTTTTCCTTTTACGACATCGCTCACGCTTCTCTTCCTACTTTGCGGATGGCTCGGCGCCTCTCTCGGAGCTTCTCAGCCGAACGTTCTCTCGCTGCTCCATCAGGTAACTCCTGACGGCCGCGTAGGCGAAGCGATCGGAATCCGAACCATGCTGATGAACGCCAGCCATGCGATTTTGCCCCTGCTCTTCGGTTTCGGCGGTTCGGTGATCGGAGCCGCATCGGCATTTTGGGCAACCGGGGCCTTAATGGTCGGAGCCGGTGCAAAAATCGGCTACTCCGTTAGAAATATGCGCGACCCCGCTGAGAAACTCGTGGAAGACAAGGCAATTGAGCAGGAAGAGAATATCGACTTCAAAAAAAATGACAAATAATCCCGTAGTTATTGCAAGGGGTAACATCAATAAAGTAATTACTTATGGTTATTTTTCCGTAGAATAATTACAATAAGGTAGAAGCTGCGAAAAACCCTGTTTCGATAGAGACAGCGGATTCGATTACACATTACAACAGCAAATAACACAAGCCGATTACGATTAAGTTGCCGGCGGGAGGGTAATTTTGAACACTGGGGAGACAACCGTTCTCGTTGTGGAGCCGGATCTTGACACACAGCGAGTTTATCGTCAGCGTCTTATTCATGATCCTGACATTAAACTGATTGGCATTTGTTCAAGCATTGCCTCTGCGACTGCATTGCTTGCTCAAACAAACTGCGACATCCTGTTCACGGAACTCAACCTTCCGGACGGGGACGGCTTGGATTTTATCCGCCGCGCCTCCGAAGATCTCGCGGTTCAAAATATCGTTGCCGTCACTTCCAAAAACTCAGCTGCCGATATTGCTGCTGCCGTCGAAAACGGCGCTGTCGGCTATATCACGAAGCAGGACTCCGACCTTCACGATGTCGGAAACTACATCCGCATTCTGCGTGCGCATGGAAGTCCGATCAGCCCAACCGCAGCGAGGGTCTTAGTTGATGCCCTACGCCGGAAGCCGGCCGTCAAGCCGGTCGTTTCCGTTGCGGCAAGTCGGCCTGCCGTTGCAAATCCCTTGTCACCAAGAGAAACCGAAGTTCTCAATCTTCTTGCCCGAGGCATGAGCTTCGCAGAGATCAGTTCGGTCTTAAACATCTCTTGTCACACGGTCACGGCGCACATCAAGAAGATTTACCGCAAGCTTCAAGTACATTCCCGAGGGGAAGCGGTTTACGAAGCCGCCCAGCTTGGAATTCTTCCGTCCATGTAAGACAAAAGCCGAAGGCTCGCACCTTCGGCTTTTTCTTTCAGCTGGTTTTCTATTTCTTCAGAACCCAGTCGCCGCTCTTGCCGCCGTGCTTTTCCAGCAAACGGATGTCGGTCATGCACATTCCGCGGTCTACAGCTTTAAGCATGTCGTAGATGGTCAGAAGGCCGACTTGGACAGCCGTTAGGGCTTCCATTTCAACGCCGGTTCTGCCTTTGGTTTCACAGGTCGCCACACAGCGCACTTTGCTTTCTTCCGGATAGAGTTCAAAGTCAACGTTCACATGCGTTAGGGCAATCGGATGGCAAAGAGGAATCAGATCCGGTGTCTTCTTCGAACCCATGATGGCAGCAATACGTGCAACCGCCAGAACGTCTCCTTTCTTAGCGTTCCCCTTTTCCACCAGGGCAAAAGTCTCCGGATGCATGCTGATCCAGCCCTCGGCGATACCGATGCGATGGGTTTGATCTTTATCGGCAATATCCACCATATGGGCTTCGCCCGCCTGGTTGAAATGAGTCAACTCGGACATATAAATACCTTTTTAGAATTAGTTACAGCAAAAAACAGGATTACTGTTATATTTTTCCTTACTGCTTGAATGATAAATATTATTGGATAAAAACGGAATGACTTTGAAACCGCTGCTCTCTCTGTGTCTCTCCTGTATTCTGGCTGCTGCGCCGATCGCGGGAACCTATGCACAGAACTACAATCTGCCGAACCTCGGTGCGGCAGGTGGTTCGGCCCTGTCTCCGATGCAGGAACGTCAGCTCGGCGAAGAGATCATGGTCGAAGTTCGCTCCGATCCTACCTATCTGAATGACCCGGAGACCATCGACTACTTGATGCGTCTCGGCTACAAACTCGTCTCTGCCGGTCCGGGTTCCAGCTATTCCTTCTTCTTTTTCCCGATTCGTGATCCTTCCATCAACGCGTTTGCGCTTCCCGGAGGTTTCATTGCCGTTCATACAGGACTTGTCACTGCAGCATCCAGCGAAAGCGAGCTCGCTTCCGTTCTTTCTCACGAAATCGGACACGTTGCGCAGCGCCATATTGCCCGAATGATTGAAAACCAAAAAGGCAATTGGGCTGCAACCCTAGGCTCTCTGCTGGTCGCCATTTTGGCGGCACGCGCCGGTTCGGCAGACGGCGCTGCAGCCTCGGTCATCGGCACCCAGGCCGCTCTTGCTCAGAATTATTTATCCTTCTCCCGCGACGCCGAACGCGAAGCAGACCGTGTGGGCTTTAATTCCTTAGTCCGTGCCGGTTTCGATCCGAAAGGCATGGAAAACTTCTTTGAACGCCTGGACTTCAATAACCGCGCTTATGAAGGCTCGCGCGCCGCACCGGCTTACCTGCGCACGCACCCGCTGACCATTGATCGTATGAGCGAAGCTCAGAACCGTTCCCGCATGGCCGGCAAAAGAAATCACAAAGACTCTCTGGACTTCTTTCTCATTCGTGCGCGTCTTCGCGTTCTTCAATCCAACCGTTATCAGGGCTGGTCGGATGCTGCGGACTACTTTAGAAATGAACTGAAAACTGCTACCGGTTATCAGGCGATCGGAGCCCACTACGGTTTAGCTGTAGCAGCTCAAAAAATGAAGAATAAAGCTGAGGCACTCAAGCAGATTGAAATCGCGCAAAAGATGGCCGGAGGAAACTCTGCCATCATCAACAAACTGCACTCGAATCTCGTGTTTGAATCTTCTCCGGCCAACCGAGCACGGGGACTGCAGCTTGCAAAGAGCGCTCAGCAAAAAGCACCTTTGTCCACAATGCTTGTCCTTAATTACGGCGATCTGCTGCTCAGGGACAAGAAATACAACGATCTTTTGAACTTCCTGCGCAAACAGCACGCGTTATCTAAGTCGACGGTGGAGTATCAGTCTTTCCTCGGGCAGGCCTATGAAGCATTGGGCAAAGTCAGCCAAAGTCACCAGGCGATCGGAGAAATGTACGCCCTGCAAGGTCAGCGCGTCGCCGCCATCCAGCAGCTCTCGCTTGCTCAAAAGGCCAATGACGGTGACTTCTACACCATGAGCGAAATTGACGCCCGCCTCAGAGAACTTCGTCGAGACGAAGACTTTGATCGTAAGCATTCCAATTAGTCAGAAAGCGGACCTTGCTAATCACGGAGGTCCGGCCTCTAAGGCGCCTCGTTGTCAAAAGTTACTTTTTTCGGGCTTAAAGCGCGCTCATTTAGTGAGAAAATTATCAGAATTAACTTTTTAAGACCTAAGGTTATAAATTGACTGAAGAAATAAAGATGAACAATCCGATTGAAACCGATGCCGTCATCATCGGCGCCGGTCCCGTCGGACTTTTCCAGGTTTTTGAATTGGGCCTTCTGGAAATGAAAGCCCATGTTTTGGATTCTTTAAACCATCCGGGCGGTCAGTGCGTTGAGCTCTACCCCGACAAACCGATCTATGACATTCCGGCAGTTCCTGTCTGCACCGCCAAGGAGCTGACGGAAAACCTGCTCAAGCAAATTGAACCGTTCAAACCGACTTTCCACTACGGCGAAGAGGCTCAGGTTCTTAAAAAACTTGATGACGGACGTCTCTACGTTAAAACCTCCAAAGGCACCGAATTCTTAGCTAAGGCTGTCTTCATTGCAGCCGGTGTGGGCAGCTTCCAGTCTCGCACGCTCAAAGTTCCGCACATTGAACAGTTTGAAGGCAAACAGCTCCATTACCGCGTCAAAAATCCTGAAATTTTTGAAGGTAAGAACATCGTCATTTGCGGGGGCGGAGACTCAGCCCTTGACTGGTGTCTCAATCTTGTCGGTAAGGCCGAAAGCGTTGTTTTGGTTCACCGCAGAGAAGGTTTCAGAGCCGCTCCGGCATCTGTCAGCAAGATGAAAGAGCTTTGCGACAACTGGGAAATGCAGTTTGAAGTCGGTCAGGTCACGGGCTTCACAGAAGAAAACGGCCAAATGACCGAAGTTAAAGTCACCGGCGCCGACGGCGTTACCCGCCGTATTCCGGCCGAACATCTGCTGGTTTTCTTCGGCCTGCAGCCTAAACTCGGACCGATTGCAGATTGGGGCCTGACGCTCGAAAGAAAACAGATCGTTGTGGACACTGCCCGTTTCGAAACCAACATCCCTGGCGTCTTCGCTGTCGGCGACATCAACATTTATCCGGGTAAAAAGAAACTGATCCTTTCCGGTTTCCATGAATGCGCTTTGGCTGCTTTTGCCGCTTCCGAATATGTGTATCCGGAAAAACGCGTTCTCCTGCAGTACACGACCACGAGCCCGAAACTGCACAAAGTGCTCGGCGTTGAGACACCGCATTTTGACTAATTTCTCGGTTTACCGGATCTCGTAAAAACGAAAATCCGCCGAAAGCCCTGAGCTGACGGCGGATTTTCGTTTTTCGACCTTATTAGGTATCAGACACCTTAATGGAAGGCATCTTCGCGCTGTAGTCTTTGTTCTTCTTAGAGACTGCAACGGCTAATTTACGTGCAATTTCCCTGTAGGCTTGTGCGACTTTTCCGTCGGGATCTGAAATCACGATCGGTTCGCCCTTGTCCATGCTCAGACGAATGTTGATATCAAGCGGGAGTTCGCCTAAAAGTTCAACGCCGTACTGCTCAGCCATCTTGGCTGCGCCGCCTTCGCCGAAGATATGTTCTTCATGACCGCACTTCGAGCAAATATGGGTTGCCATATTTTCAATGATGCCAAGGATCGGAACATTCACTTTTTCGAACATCACGAGACCCTTGCGGGCATCCATCAAAGCGATGTCCTGAGGAGTCGTCACTACCACAGCACCGGTCAAAGGCACTTCCTGAGAAAGAGACAGCTGAATGTCGCCGGTTCCCGGGGGCATATCGACGATGAGGTAATCCAGGTCTTTCCAGTTGGTCTGTTTCAGAAGCTGCTGAAGCGCGGAAACTGCCAGCGGACCTCTCCAAATCATCGGCTGATCCGGATCGATAAGCACGCCAACGGAGGCAACCTGCAGGCCGTGAGCAATCATCGGCTCAAGAGTCTTACCGTCAACGGAATAAGGTTTATCGGTAATGCCAAGCATGGTCGGCTGGCTCGGACCGTAGACGTCGGCATCCAGCAAGCCGACTTTAGCGCCTTCCTGCTGAAGAGCGAGTGCTAAGTTGGCAGACACTGTGCTCTTTCCGACGCCGCCCTTGCCGCTGGAGACGGCAATGATGTTGCGGACGGAATCAAAAACCTTAACGCCTCTCTGAACTTCATGGGCGATGATGTTTTGGCTGATTTTGACATCGGCGGGAATACCGGCCTCGACCAGTTTGGCACGGACCATCTCTTCAATGACGGGGCCCTGTGTTTTGGCCGGGTAATCTAATTCGATTTGGACGGTTGTTTTTCCGTCTTCTGTAGTAACTTTCTTCAGAGCCTTAGAAGAAACTAAATCTTTGCCCGTGTTCGGGTCAATGACGCCAGAGAGAACCTCTCTGATTTTTTCCTGCATTGTGTTCTCCTTACTGTTGGACTCGGCAGGCGTGAAAGCCCCTTTCCAAGTTTGTCCTAGGATATCAGATACTTCGTAACTCCTGCTTACGAGTTCCTGATCCGCTAAAATTATTTCTTTTCAAAAGCATTCTAGAAAAAGTCATGACTAATCGCACTATCTTCTTGACGACGGCACTGCCGTACGCCAATGGAAATTTCCATTTCGGACACATCATGGAATACATCCAGGCCGACATTTGGGTCCGTCATCAGCGGATGTGCGGATCAACCGTTCACTTTGTCGGCGCAGATGATGCCCACGGTGCTCCGATCATGATCTCAGCTCAGAAAAAAGGCGTCACGCCTCAGGAATACGTGGCCGAAATCTCTGCCGGCCGCGCCAAGTACCTCAACGGATTCTTCATCCGTTTCGACCACTGGCACTCTACGGACAGCAAAGAAAATACTGAGCTGGCCCAAGACATCTACAAGCGCCTGAAAAAAGCCGGCCTGATTTATTCCAAGGAAATCGAACAGTATTACGACCCGGTCCGCGAGATGTTCCTTGCCGACCGTTTCATTAAAGGCACCTGCCCCAAGTGCGGCGCACCTGACCAGTACGGCGACTCCTGCGAAGTCTGTGCTTCCGTTTATCGCCCGACCGACTTGATTAACCCTTACTCCGCTCTGTCCGGAAGCAAGCTTGAACTGCGCAAGTCCAAACACTTTTTCTTCAAACTGTCCGATCCCAACTGCGTAGAATTCCTGCGTCAGTGGACCCGCGGCACTGCCCCGGACGGTACCCCTCGCCTGCAGTCTCAGATCGTCGCTAAAACAGCAGAATGGCTGGGTAAGGACGGAGACTTGAGCGACTGGGACATCTCTCGTGACGCCCCTTACTTCGGCATTGAAATTCCCGATGAACCGGGCAAGTTCTTCTATGTTTGGCTGGACGCCCCGATCGGCTACCTCGCCAGTCTGAAAGCCTACTGCGAATCCAAGGGCATCAATTTCGAAGCCCTGCTTGAGACCTCCACAACCGAACAGATTCACATCATCGGTAAGGACATCGCTTACTTCCATACGCTTTTCTGGCCTGCCATGCTGCACTTCTCCGGCAAACCTTTCCGTGTACCGGACCATGTCTGGGCGCACGGCTTCGTTACCGTAGACGGTCAAAAGATGAGTAAGAGCCGCGGCACCGGTCTTGATCCTCTGGTTTATCTTGAACTCGGCATGGATCCGGAATGGCTGCGCTACTACTTCGCCTACAAGCTCAATTCCAAGGTCGAAGACGTAGACTTTAGCTCCGCCGACTTCATTTCCCGCACTAATTCCGACTTGGTCGGCAAGTACGTCAACATTGCCAGCCGTTCTGCAGGCTTCCTTGTGAAGCGCTTCGAAGGCCGCGTCCTGGACCAGGCCATTGCGGAAAGCAGCCTGATTTCCGAAATCAAGGCCGCCGCTTCTGATATCAACGCTTCTTTCGAAGGATGTGAATACGGCAAGGCTCTTCGCGCCGTCATGGAGCTTGCCAACAAAGTCAATGAATTCGTTGATCAGAAACAGCCCTGGGAATTGGCCAAGCAGCCTGAAAAGGCCGCTGAACTGCACGCCGTCTGCTCCGTGACGCTTGAAGCCTTCCGTCTGCTGACGCTGTTCCTGAAACCGGTTCTCCCCCGCACTGCTGAAAATGTCGAAACTTTCCTCAACTGCGGTGAACTGACCTGGAAGTCCGTTGACAGTGCTTTGTCTTCCGACAAACCGATCAACCCCTTCAAGCACCTCATGAAGCGCGTTGAAGAAAAACAGGTTCAGCAGCTCTTTGAACTGAGCTCCAAGGCTGCCAAGGCAGCTTCCGAACCTGCCAAGGAAGAGAAGAAGGCAGAGGCCGAATCTGAAGAATTCGTATTCGAACCTTTAGCTCCGAATATCGCTTTTGATGACTTCGCCAAGGTTGACCTCAGAATCGGCAAGATCCTGGACTGCAAGAAAGTTGAAAAGAGCCGCAAGCTCCTTCAGCTTACGATTGATATCGGTGAAAAAGAACCACGCAACATCTTCTCCGGCATCGCCGCTTACTACAAACCGGAAGATCTGATCGGCAAGCTCACCGTGGTTGTCGCCAACTTAGAGCCGCGCAAGATGATGGGCAGTTTCTCTCAGGGCATGCTGCTTTCCGCCTCCGACGGAGCAGACACACCTTCGGGTCTTTATCTGCTTGAACCGTTCCCGGGTGCTAAGCCGGGTATGCGTCTGCACTAATCACGATCTTTAGTAAAACCCTCGGTCCGAACGCCGAGGGTTCTTTTTTTCTACTACAGAAAAACCTTAATTTTTGGAAAATAGTTGAAGCGTCCCGCTCAAAAATGAGATATTGGGAGGATAATCTAGGCACTTAGCTTCAGAACCCAAGTTCTAAATAAGTTTGTTTTACCTCGGCAGCCTTACTGCCGTAAGTTATCCACTGTATTCGATCCAAGATAAATGAGCGCGAGATCTCACATCGTAGAGGCCCTGCATCGTTTCCCGTTAGCACGATTCGAGCCAGCCTCTCTTTGCATTTTAAAAAATTATTCTTTCTCCACTTTCACAAGTGACCTCTCCGCAGGCCTCACTGTCGGTGTTGTGGCACTTCCTCTTGCGATGGCTTTTGCCATTGCTTCCGGCATGACGCCGGAATCCGGTATTTACACCGCCATCATTGCCGGATTTTTAATTTCTCTTTTAGGCGGATGCAAAGTTCAGATCGGCGGTCCGGCCGGCGCCTTCATTGTTATCGTTTACGGCATTATTGCTCAGTACGGCGTCGGCAACCTGCTCATCGCAACCTTTTTCTCGGGCATATTCCTATTCCTAATGGGGCTCTTTAAGATCGGGAGCTTCATTCGATTTATTCCGGTCTCGATCGTCATCGGCTTTACCAACGGTATCGCCGTACTCATCGGTCTTTCTCAGATCAAGGACTTCCTAGGCCTGAACATTGCCAAGATGCCTGCTGACTTTTTCCATCAGATCGAGACACTAGCCGGCGCTATCAATACCGTCAACCCTTACGCTGTCGGTTTAGGTCTTGCCTCCTTGATCATCGTCTTCGTCTGGCCTCGTTCCTGGACTATCGGCGGTGCGCCGTGGAGAAGATGGCTCGCCAGGATCCCGAGTACCGTTGTCGTACTGATCGTCATGACAGCACTGGTCTCTTTCTTTAACCTTCCCGTAGAAACCATCGGTTCAAAATTCGGCGGTATCCCGCAAGGACTCCCAAAATTCCAAATTCCTGACATTAGCTGGGGTAACGTAAAGCAGTTGCTCGGACCGGCCATCACATTGGCTCTTCTAGGATCTATCGAATCTTTGCTTTGCGCCCGTGTTGCCGACGCAATGACGGACGAACGCCATGACCCTAATCAGGAACTGATGGGCCAAGGCATCGCTAACTGTATCGTGCCTTTCTTCGGCGGACTGCCTTCTACAGGCACCATTGCTCGTACCGTCACCAACATCAAGAGCGGTGCCGTCACGCCTATGGCAGGCATGATCCACAGCCTGACCCTGCTTGTCATTATTCTTGTGGCCGCTCCGTTAGCAATGAACGTTCCGCTCTGTGCGCTTTCTGCCATCCTCCTGTTCATGGCCTTTAACATGGGCAACTGGCATGAATTTATTCGCCTGAGACAGTTCACCATGTCCTACAAGGCCACCTTGCTGGTGACATTCTTCCTGACGGTGATTTTCGATCTGACGGTTGCTGTTGAAATCGGCCTGCTCACTGCCGCAGTGTTCTTCCTCTATCGCATGAACACGCTCACTCGTGTAATCCCCAAGACACTGCCCTTTGATGCGCCGAAGCAAATCGAAGCGTGGGCCATGGAAGGTGCGCTTTTCTTCGGCTCGGTTTCCAAGCTGGAAATCGTCACAGACCCCAAACACATCACCGCGCCTGATGCACCTGATGTGGTTATTTTCGATTTCACTGATTTGCTCTCGATCGACAACAGTGCCCTCGACATTATTGAATCCTTCCAGCGGAACCTGGTGAAACACGGCAAGATTTTGATTGTCGTCGGCGCCAGTGAACACCCGCTTCGCCAGATGAGACGCTTAGGACTCGCTCAGCGGCTCGATAAATATATGTGCCCGGATATGGAAACAGCGCTTCAACTAGCCCGTGAAGCAATCTATAAAAAAGAAGAGCCTGACCCGAGTCCGAGAGAAGAAATCCGGATCATTGAACGAAAGTAGCTCGACTGCCAACAGAGCCCGTCCGAAAACGACGGGCCTTTTTTTGCGCCTAATCGCCCTGAATACGATATTGTCTGGACAAGAAGTCTTCTGTCGTGGTATACGTCTAAAAAACATTACAAAACATTACCCTCGGAGGGAAGAATGGGAAACGTATCCAATGAATGGTTGGCAGCAATCAGCACGGGACGCGACTACAGTATCGACGAAAAGAAAAGAGGCTGTGCTGTCCCTGTTACGCCTTGGCTGCATCCGCCCGTCGGTAAAAGACTCCGGGACTTGATTACCAAGCTTGGAACTGTTCGGGAATTGGAGCGGCAGGAGATTCTTTATCCGCAGGGCAGAAAAATTTCCGATATCGTTCTCGTTCAGCAGGGCGTGACAGCCCGCAACTTCGGCAATGCGGTTTCCGGCCCGAAAGCGGCTGCAATCTCCACTCCGGGCCACTTCGCCTGCGGAAATCTTAATTTTTTGACACGCCGACCTTCTCTCGGAACCTACTTCGCCTTGACAAAGGCCCAAGTCGTCGTATGCCCCAAGGATCTTTTACTGCCCGTCCTTACGACGGATCCGGAGCTATTTGCCTATACCATTCGATTACTAGAAAGCTGCACGCTCTCAGACCGTGTGGGTTTCGCACTGATGGCCTTCGCCCCCGTTGATCTTCGCCTAAAGGCTTTTGTCGTCACCTGGGCTATTCATTACGGCAAACTCACTGCCGACGGCTTGATCAAATGCCCTATTCCTCTGACACGGAACAACCGTTGTCTCGTCGCCAACGCCTCCCCTGTGTCCACAGACAATGCGTTAAAACGATGGAAAGAAGAAGGAGCCTGGATTCGGGACGGAGACTTCGTCACGTTCCCTGCCGCCTTCGTCGATGATGCTTACCAATGGATGCGCTCGGCCGAGGAAAGCAGCGAATACACATATCCAAATTCCTTCAGAGAACTCTTAGAAGCACTTCCTCCGCTAACCAATCCTTGGTATTAGTTTCCGGCTTTTTCTCTTGCCTCATTGGCCTCTAAGCCAAACGCTTCATGCGTTTTCATTAGTTTTTTCAAACTAAAAGCTGAGCCTTTGTCATTTTTTATATCCTCGTAAACCCTTTAACTATCCACCAAAGCCTTTGGGTAGTTAAGAAAATCTTCAGTTTTTAAACTTTTCTTATCGGTTATGAAGAGCCGACAACATCATCAAGGAGGATTTTTAAAATGACATTCACCCGCAGAACCTTCATGGAAACCACTTGCGCTCTGAGCGCCGGACTTGTTTTCGGAAGCGTTGCCCATGCCTCAACCAAAGTTCCTGAAAAATGGGACGAAACCTGCAGTCTTCTCGTTATCGGTACAGGCTTTGCCGGCCTGGGCGCTGCCCTTGAAAGCCACTATCTCGGTATGAAAGACATTCTTGTTGTTGACAAGATGCCTTCCGCCGGCGGCAACTCCATCATCAACGGGGGTGCCATCGCAGCTGCCGGAACAGATATGCAGGAAAAAGCCGGTATCAAAGACAATGCCGATCTTCTCTACTCCGACATTCTGAAAGCCGGCGGCGGTCTCGCCCATAAAGAACTCGCCAGAAGAATTGCAGACGAATCCGTCTCCAACTACAAGTGGCTTCGTGACGAAGTCGGCGTCAAGTTCAAAGCCGTCACTTATCACGGCGGTCACTCTGTTCCCCGCAGCCACGCTGTGATGGAAAACACCGGCGCCGGTTTCATCAATCCGATGCTCGCAAAATGCAAGGAATTCGGCATCAAAATTCAGCTGAGAACGATTGTGGATGACCTGATCGTCAACGATAGGGGCTGCGTCGTCGGTGTTAAAGCCCGCGTCAACCATCGCTTCAATCGTCCCGACAGCGGAAAAGTTGTCTACATTCGCGCAACCAAAGGTGTGCTGATTGCTTCCGGCGGCTTCAGCCAGAACGTCAAGATGCGCACCAGTCATGATCCGCGCTTAACCGATGCTTTCGGCTCCACCAACCATCCCGGTGCAACCGGCGAAATGATTCAGGAAGCTCAGGCTTTAGGTGCCAATACCATCCACATGGACTGGATCCAGCTGGGCCCCTGGACTTCTCCCGACGAAAACGGCTTCGGTCTGGCTCCTCTTGCCGTGGAATCTATGGTCGGCTACGGCCCCATGATTAACCCGACAACCAGCAAGCGCTTCATTAAAGAAACCGGCAATCGTAAAGTTCGAGCTGATGCCATTGTTGCCCTTGGTAAACCGGCGATCATCTACACCTGCGAAGCCAACATGATGAACAAAGTCGTCGGCAAAAACATGAAGCCCGAACAGTTTGAAACCGCACTCAAGAACGGCGTTATTCGTAAATTCGACGACCTCAAATCTTTGGCGGAGTTCTACAAGCTGGACTATGCCACCCTTGAGAAAGAAAACGAAAAATTCAACGGCTATATGAAAGCCATGAAGGACCCGGAATTTGACTGCATGTTCTTCAAAGATGCCGTCCTCAACACCAAGGGACCTTTCTACGCTATTCGTCTGTGGCCGCGCGTTCACCACACCATGGGCGGTCTTGAAATCAACGAAAAAGCCCAGGTTCTCGACGTCAAGGGCAATCCGATTGCCGGTCTGTACGCAGCAGGCGAAGCGACCGGCGGCGTTCACGGCATGGTCCGTCTCGGTACCGTCGCCGTTGCCGACTGCATCATCTTCGGACGTATTGCTGCCCGCACTGCTAACGGCTGGGCAGGCTGCTAATTCTCTTGCTTAGTCTGAGGCCTCCTCCGGAGGCTTCAGATGGAGAACCGACATGACCTCATTGAATTCACTGACAAAACTACTCGGAATCGGTCTGCTCGCTGCGATGTTTTCCTGCTCGGCTTTCGCTGCCGACGCACCGAAAATGGGCGCCGATAAACACGTCGCCAAAGGCGTAGCCTGCCAGACCTGCCACGGAACCGATCTCAAGAATCCGAATCTTCCGACAGAAGAAACCTGCACGCAGTGTCATCCGAAAGCAGCGCTTATTGAGAAAACAAAGGATCTTCCCGGCGCCAATCCTCATAACGCGCCTCATAACGGAGACTGCATCAACTGCCATCTGATGCATGAGCCGCCGGAAGACTATTGCGCACAGTGCCATAAATTCAACTTCAAAGTTAAGTAAAACAAAAGGCACAAAAACAAGGAGGGATACTTATGAAATCAACAAAAATAATTGCTGCAATCGCATGCAGCTTCTGCGGGAGCGTCGTTGCTTCTGACGTCTCGGTCTATGGGATGGTGGACGCCTATGTCCAGCTTTACAACGGCGGAAACGGCACAGTTGTCGACTTAGGCAGCGGCGGTAAAGGGGGCTCGCGTGTCGGCATCAAAGGAACAGAAGACTTAGGAGGAGGAACCAGTGTGTTCTTCCGTCTGGAAAACGGTTTCTTTGTCGATAACGGTACCAACACCACCGCCGCTCAGCCGGAAGGCTGGGCTTTCCAGAGAGAAGCCGTTCTCGGAATTAGAAATACGGATTGGGGTACGTTTTCTTTCGGACGCCAGTACACGCTGAACTTCGGCGGGATCGCGCAGTTTGACGCTTTTGCCTGCAGTTTAGGCAGCACGATCAACAACTTTATGGCGCCGGCGCCTTACTTGCCGAATAACCATATTCCGGGCATCAACGGAGCTTCCGGTGTCGACAACCTGACCCGCAGAGACAATTCTTTTATCTACGAAAGCCCGAGCCTCGGCGGCTTGAGGTTCTCCGCCATGGTTTCTTTGGGTGAACAGAATAAGCTGAACTCCGAAACCGAGATGTCGAATAAATACGGCAACAGCTACGCAGCTCAGGCTGTCTATCGCAAAGGCGCCTTCGGTATCGGCTTTACCTACACCTATCAAAACCTGGCTGCAGAAGCTCCGAACAACCTCAAGGATCCGAATGCGCATGCTGTACTGTACAACTTAGGCGCGAGCTACGATTTCGGATTCACCAAGCTCTACGGCAATCTGGTTTACAAGAACGGATCTAAAGCTGCGGTGCGTGATACCAACCCGAACATTATGGTGTACAGCGTATCGACTAAGACTCCGTTATTCGGCGGCAATCTTTTAAACGGCTTTGCGTATTTAAAGAACAATACGACGGATTCAGCCAATGCATGGAACGTTTCGGCTCGATATGACTATCCGCTGAGCAAGCGCACCACTGTCTACGCCGGTGCGGCTTATCTTAACAACGAGAAAAACGTAAATTACACAATCAACGGCGGAGGCGGCACTTCATCCGCACCGACCACGAACATGGGTAAAAATCCATGGACCACGTTCGTAGGCATGAACCACACCTTCTAAAAAATTTTCTTCTTTCGTGATCTGAGCAGTACTTCAAAGTCTTGACCTTCAGGAATACGGCAATCTCCTTCCGTACTCCTGAAGGTTTTCTTATTCGGTCAGATCTGAGCGTAGACGGGCTTGTACATTGCAGCCTGAATCGCTTCGGATAAATCTTTGGGTTTCGGCACGCCGGCAACGCCGGCCGTGAAACATTCCTCGGCGACCGCAGCTGCAATGGATTGAGAGACTTCGCGAATCTTTGTCAGCGACGGGAACAAGCTGCCGTTTTCTAAGTCTTCATCCGAAACTTTCTTAGAGAGCGCTTCTGCCGCACTTAAAAACACACTTTGCGGTACAACGCGAGGCGAAGCAGTCACCAATCCGAGGCCGATTCCGGGGAAGACATACGAGTTGTTGCTCTGACGAGGAATGAACGTCTTTCCGTTCAGTTCAACCTGCGGGAAAGGACTTCCGGAGGCAAAGAGACATTTCCCTTCCGTGTAGGTGTAAGCCTCTCTTGCCGTACACTCCGAACGAGACGTCGGGTTCGATAACGCAAAGATGATCGGACGCTCATTGATTCTTGCCATTGCGCTGAGCACGTAAGCATTAAAGGATCCTGCCTGAGCAGCGCAGCCTACAATCGCGGTGGGCTTTACTTCACCGATGGCATCCAGGAACGTGCTCTGAGGTTCCAGTTCATGAGCAAATTTCTGCTTCAGCGGCGTCAGTCCTTCCCTGTCTTTTGTTACCAGACCGTGAGAGTCAAAGAGGAAAATCCTATTGATGGCTTCTTCCTGGCTCAGGCCTTCCTTCATCATGGCTTCAACCAGCAGATCGGCAATGCCGCCGGCGGCCTCTCCGGCGCCCAAGAAAAGAAATTTTTCCTCGGAAAGAGAACTTCCCTTTGCCCTTGCGGCAGCATAGAAACCGGCAACGGCTACAGCTGCCGTCCCTTGAATATCGTCGTTAAAACAAGCGGTCTTGTCCTTCCACTGATCTAACAGAGCGAAGGCATGGCGATTGGCAAAGTCTTCGAATTGGATAATCACCTGAGGCCAGCGTGCTTTGGCGGCTTCAATGAACTCTTGAACGAACGCGTAGTATTCCTCACCGTCGACTCTCGGCTGCTGAAGACCGAGATATAGCGGATCGTGCAGCAGACCTTGATTATTGGTACCGACATCCAAGAGCACGGGCAAGGAGCGCGCAGGATTGAGTCCTGCACAGGCTGTATAAAGAGAAAGTTTGCCGATCGGAATCCCCATTCCGCCGGCGCCGAGGTCGCCTAATCCGAGAATACGTTCGCCGTCCGTCACGACGATCATATCGACATCGTCATGCGGCCAATTATTGATCACCTCTTGAACGGATCCCTTATCTTCAATCGTGACATAAAGCCCTTCCGGTTCGGAATAAATTCGATCGAATTCCTGACAGGCTTTTCCGACCGTCGGCGTATAGACGATGGGCATCAGCTCCTCGATATTATTTTCAAGGAGGTAATAAAAGAGGGTTGCGTTTCTGTGTCGAATCAGCGAAAGGATTTCGTATTTCTGAAGCGGCTCTTCTGCCTGACGAATTCTTTCTAAAGCTCGCTTGGCCTGATGCTCCAGCGTCGTCACTCTCGGAGGAAGCAGTCCGCGGAGTTTCCGTTTTATTCTGGCTTCCCGACTAAAGGCTGTTCCTTGATTGACGAACGGATCATCCAGGGCTTCCGTTCCCACACTGATATTTTTCATTTATATTTTCCGAAAAACAGAAAGTTCGACAGAACGGAGCGAATAGCCGGTACCAGTCGCATCAGACTCCTGTCGAAAGAGAGAGACGAGCCCTCTCCCGAACCAGAGTACAGCTTATCAGGTCAAACAGCGCTACGACAACTTTTCAGGAATAGCAGGCGCCTGAAGCACATCGACGCCCTGCTGCTGCATTTGCTTGACTTCGGGAATCCGCAGGCGCAGAGCCGTGTAAATCGGCTGGCTCTTCAAAGCCTGAGCCGTAAAGAATGCCAAGGCCGACCCGATGAGCATCGGAAGTGTTAAATCCCAGCATGCGGTCATTTCAAGGATCAGTAGAACGCCGGTTATCGGAGCACAAATCGTGGAGGCAAAGAAGGCGCTCATCCCAACGGCGCAGAAAGCCATTGGGTTTAAATCAAATCCGATGAGATTCAGCGTCCATGCAAAAACGTGGCCTAAGATTCCGCCCATCAGAAGAAGCGGTGAGAAGAGACCGCCGGGAACCCCTGTGGCGTAGCAAAGAGGCGCAAAGAACCAGCGTATCAATCCGATGACTAAGACCGTTGCGATAGGGAACGTATAGTTCAGCATCTCGGTGCCCAGCTGATCTCCGCCGCCCGCAAGCCCCGGAGCAAAATAAACCAACAGGGCAACGACAACGCCGATGATCCCGGCCTTCACTTCGGGGAGGACTTTTTTGAAGTACGCATTCGTGTTCAGAAGAATGAGAACCATCTTGTTATAGAGCGGTCCCATCACTCCGATAAAGATGCCGAACAAAATGAAGGCGACAGATTCTTTGACACCCGGAATCATGAAAGATCGATTGATCACGTTGTAGTCAGGCTGCATGCCGAGAATCGTCATAGAGACCGTGCAGCCGGCAAAAACGCAGATCAGCGTCGGAATCACAAGGTTCATCCGGATATCTTTCGTGACTTCCTCGAAGGTGAACATCGCTCCGCCGAGCGGAGACGAAAAAGCCACACCCAAGCCGGTACCAGCAGACGCAATAGTGAGAAAACGAAGCTCTTCTTTCGAGAATTTCAGTATGCGGGCAATCGTCGCTCCGATAGAAGCACCCATTTGAACCGTCGGACCTTCACGGCCCAAAGCCATACCGCTGCCCAGCGTCAAAATACCGCCGAAGAACTTAACCAATAAGATCTTAAAGCGCGCCGGTTCAACCTCTTCTCTCCAGGCCGCTTCAACATATTGAATTCCACTGCCGCCGGCCGTCGGAGCAAAACGAACTAAGAATCGTCCGATGACGGCGCAGGCCACGCAAACAGCCACAACAGCTCCGAATCCTTCCCAAAAACTGACGGAATGGGCCCATGTCGTTAACTGCATCCGCAAATGGTCCGCTTTATGCAGGAAGTACTGGAAGTATCCGCCGACTGCCCCGGTACAAAGGCCGGCAAACAAGCATACTAAATAAAACCAACATTTACGCGTAAAGGACACGATCCCTCCTTTAGGGATACTCCGCCGAGTTCCGAATTTTTCTTGATGTTCTTTAGCTTAATAAGCTAAAAGGCAATAGTTTCTGAGGGATCACGAAATTGGGGAATTAAAAAAGGACCCGAAGGTCCTCGATCATCAATCTGCGATTGATTACATCTGCTTTTTAGCAAGTCCTGCCGCGCTGCTCTTCGGATAAAGCTTGATGAGCTTATTAAAAGTAGCCTTGGCTTCCGCGGGTTTCTTAGAATCCATCTGAGCCATACCGACAAGCAGATAGGCCTCAGGCACTTTAGCATGTTTGCTGTAGCCTGAAATCAGACGCTGCTCGGTGGCGATCGTCTGCGCAAAGTTGCCTTTCATGTAGTAGCTGCTGCCGAGCCAGTACAGAGCATCAGGATAAACCTTTGTCTTGCTGTACTTTTGTGTCATGCCTGAGAAGCATTTAATCGCTTGATTGGCGTCGCCCTTTTGAAAGACGGACAAGCAGCGGTCAAGTTCCTGCTTTGCGGAAATCTCCCGATCAGAAGCGGCTGCTGCTGCCTTGGCCTTAGGATCCATTTCATTCAGACGATTCGAAAGATCGTCATAAATGGTCTCGGCGTTTTGTTTTTCCTTACCGACGGAATTGGTCAGATCCTCTACTTTGCCGCGGAGCGTCTGAACTTCCTTCGTCAGTTTTTCCAGTCGGTCATACAGCGACATCTGCACTTCCTGCTGAGACTTCAGCTGATCGCGAAGCTCCAGAATTGCTTTGCGGGCTTCATCGTCTCCGAAGAGCGCCCATGCCGATGTATTGACGGACAACAGAACGGTGCCAAGGAGCACCAGCGCGATTCTTTTCATGTAAATTACTTATTGAGCATGTAGTGGATATCAACTCTGCGGTTTTCGTAGTAAGCCGCTTCGTCATGACCTTCGGCTTTGGGTTTTTCTTTACCGTAGCTGACCGTTTCGATTTGCTGAGGAGAAACGCCCAAGAGTGTCATACGTTCTTTGACGGCTTCAGCTCTCTTCTGACCCAGAGCCAGGTTGTATTCACGTCCGCCGCGTTCGTCGGTATTGCCTTCCAGACGAACGTTCAGGTTCTTGTGAGCAGCCAGGAACTGAGCGTGATTGGTCACGACCGGCATCTGGTCGGGAGAGACGGTATAGCTGTCAAAATCAAAGTGAACTTCGCGGTTAGCGAGCGGACCGGTCTTAGAGCTCAGAGCTTCTTCAACGGAAGTTCCGTCAGTGATAGAGCCGGCTTTATCCTTATCCAGATCTACTGTAGAGCAAGCCGAGAGCGAAAGAGCGACAGCTGCTGCGGCTGCGCAAATAGCAAATCTTGAAGAGATCATCTTCTTCGTCCTTTTATTTAATGGTGGGACCCCAGGAGGGTTCGCGAATGTCTCCACTGGTACCCGAGAGTCGGGAACGAGTGCTTCCGTCCGTGGAGACAGTGGACAGAACACCCTTACCTCCAACCTCGGAGGCATAAATAATCATGTTGCCGTTCGGCGAGTAGCTCGGCGATTCATTCTTTCCGATTTCGGAAAGCGGGATCACGTTGCCGGTCGCCAAATCCTGCTGCACGAGCTTAAAGTGACCGCCGGTACGAACAATGTAGGCGACCTGGTCGTTTTTCGGACTTACTGCCGGGCTAATAGCATAGGCATTGCCGAAGCTAATGCGTTCAGCAGAACCGCCTGCAACCGGCTTTCTGTAAATCTGCGGATTGCCGCCGCGGTCGCTTGTGAAGTAAATATATTTGCCGTCCGGCGAGAATGCGGGCTCTGTATCAATACTGCTGCCCGTCGTGAACTGTCTGAGATTCTGTCCGTTGGTATCCAGCAAATAAATCTTCGTGCCGCCGTCCTTCGACAGAGCCACGGCCAGCGTGCCGCCGTCAGGGCTAAAGGCCGGCGCACTGTTGTTGCCGCGGAAAGCAGCGACCTGACGACGTTTGCCCGTGCTCAAATCATGAATCCAAACGGTCGGCTTACCGGTCTCAAAGGAGGTATAAGCAATCTGTCTGCCGTTAGGAGACCAATCGATGGAAATGATCGGATGTCTGATGCGAAGGGCAACCTGAGGGTTGTAGCCGTCGCTGTCTGCGACCATGATGGCATAGTTGTTTTTGCCCTGTTGAGAAACATAAGCGATGCGTGTCGCAAAATCGCCTTTTTCTCCGGTCAGACGTTCAAAGATTCGGTCTGCAATCTTATGGGCATAAAGACGCAGGTCATCTTTCGGGGAAATATAGGAAGCCTCGTCGGTCTCCTGCTTTTTCACCGGGTCAAAGAGACGGAACTTGATTTCATAGCGTCCGTCGGCAGCGCGTGTCACGGAGCCGTCGGCAAATGCGCCGACGCCGGCTGTGCCTAAAGCTTTCCAATCGGGATCTTTGTCGAGTGCCGTAGCGGCATCACAGGAAACTAGTCGGAAAAAACCGCTGCGGACCAAATCGTTGCCGATAATTTCGGCAATATTTTCAGGCGCTTCGCTATTACCGAAAAACGGCTGAATAGCGATTGGAAATTGGTTTGCCCCGACACCTTGAATATTCACAAAAAGCTGTGCAAATGCCGGTTGGGCGGCTGCTATCCCCGCCAAGCCGACGGCTTGAAGAAAACCGCGTCGATTCAATCCCAAGTCACGTCTGACCATACGCTCCCTCATCTCCATAAAACTAACAAGCACATTGAGTTTATCTTAATGTGCTAAAAAGTCTCGGACCGCGATCCGATGACTAAATATCTTGAATTTTGTATCAATAATTGAGCCGAAATCGTATTTGCAGCGATTTCGGCTCGAATTAGGAAAATTTAATTAGTGGCGGAAGTGACGTTCACCGGTAAAGACCATGGTGATACCGCGTTCATTAGCCGCAGCAATCACTTCTTCATCACGGATAGATCCGCCCGGCTGGATGACCGCAGTGGCACCGGCGTCAATGATGACATCCAAACCGTCTCTGAACGGGAAGAAGGCGTCCGAAGCGGCAACGCTGCCTTCCAGCGAGAGTCCGGCTTCTTTTGCTTTGATCGCAGCGATTCTGGCAGAGTCAACACGGCTCATCTGGCCGGCGCCGACGCCTAAAGTCATACCGTCGCGGACAAAGACGATCGTATTGGACTTAATGAACTTAGCGATCTTCCAAGCAAACATCATGTCGGAAATCTGAGCGCTGGTCGGAGCGAGTTTCGTCACAACCTTGAGGTCCTTTTCGCTGACGCACTGTGTATCGGGTGTCTGAACCAGCAGACCGCCGCCGATGCGCTTCATATCCAAGTCGTTGCGGGCGTGGCCCATAGCAACGGTGAGCAGACGAAGGTTCTTCTTCTGCAGAAGAATGTCTAAAGCACCCTGAGAGAACTCAGGTGCAATGATGACTTCGGCGAACTGTTTGGCAATCTTTTCAGCAGCTTCCTTGGAAACTTCGCAGTTGAAGGCGATGATGCCGCCGAAGGCAGAGGTCGGGTCGCACTTGAATGCCTTGGTGTAGGCTTCTTCGGAATTCATACCGATAGCTGCGCCGCAGGGGTTAGCGTGTTTGATGATCACACAGGCGGGGCTGTCAAAGCTGCGGACGGCTTCCCAGGCAGCGTCGCTGTCGGCGATGTTGTTGTAGGAAAGTTCTTTGCCGTGCAGCTGGTGGTAGCCGGCCAAAAGTCCCGGTGCAACATTTCTTTCACGATAGAAGGCGGCTTCCTGGTGAGGATTTTCGCCGTAACGCATGTCCTGCACCTTGACCCACTGACGAGTCAGGCTTTCCGGGAACTTCGTACGTGTAGAGACGTCGTTGCCCTTCATGCTGGTCAGGTAGTTGGAAATCATGGCGTCATAGTGAGCGGTATGAACGAACACTTTCTTTGCCAGTTCCAGTCTGGTTTCAGGAGAAACGTTGCCCTTTTCTTTGATTTCTTCGATGACTTTTCTGTAGTCGCCGGGAGAAACAATAACGGTGACGCTTTCATGGTTCTTCGCAGCAGCGCGAATCATAGTGGGGCCGCCGATATCAATGTTTTCGATGGCGTTTTCGAAGGTGCAGTTCGGGTTGGCGATGGCCTGTTCGAACGGATACAGGTTCACTGCAACGATGTCGATGGGATCAATTTCAAACTGCTTCAACGCTTCCATATGTTCCGCAACGGGGCGGCGGGCAAGAATGCCGGCATGGATCTTCGGGTTCAGTGTTTTGACTCTTCCGTCGAGCATTTCCGGGAAGCCGGTGTAGTCGGCAACCTCTTGTACGGGAATGCCTGCCTGAGCGATGAGTTTTGCAGTTCCGCCGGTGGACAGAATGTGGTATCCGAGTTCTGTCAGGGCTTTTGCAAATTCAACGACGCCGGATTTATCCGAGCAGCTGATCAGCGCTTGTTTTTTCATGTTGTGCATTTCGTTAGAAACTTCCGTTGAGATTAAGTTTGAACCCGCCCGTTTCCCGCTTCCGGAGCGTTTTCTGTCGCGCTGCCGGGCCGCAGAATTCGAGCATTGCGTAAAAGCTAATCGAGATTATCCCGTAAGAGAAGCTCGACATTTTTTTCTAGTTGAATCGGATCCGTAACGGAGTACAAATCCGTCAATAGAGTCGGACATAAGTCTAAACGTTTAAAGTAGCCGCTGAGGTGTTTGCGGATTGTCTTTAGACCTTTTTCCTTCTCGTAAAAAGAAAAGTGTAACTGTAAGTGTTCGCCAATAGTTTCAATAAGTTGGCTCTTGCTCGGCGCCTGCGGAATTCTGCCGTCGAGTTTGTCATTTATCTGCGAAAAAATCCAAGGGTTTCCGATAGCCGCACGCCCGATCATGATGCCGTCGGCACCTGTCTGCGCAAGTACCGCTTCAGCCTTTTCTACGCTGTCAATATCGCCGTTGGCAATAACCGGGATATCGACCGACGCCTTCACTTCGGCGATCCTCTGGTAGTCAACTTCGCCTTTGAAACCTTGTTCTCGGGTACGGCCGTGGAGCACGAGCATTTTGATTCCGGCCTCTTGAGCGATTGCCGCAATGTTTAGCGCATTGATGTGCTCCGCATCCCAGCCGAGACGGTATTTGAGCGTCACGGGCACATCTACCGCTTCAGTCAGCGCCTTCAGCAATTTTTCTACGAGCGCCTCATCTTTTAACAGCGCCGAGCCGCACTCTACCGAACAAACTTTTTTCGCCGGACATCCGCAGTTGAAATCCACGATTTGTGCACCGCACTGAACCGCATAGCGGGCGGTGTCGGCCAAATCGACCGGATCGGAACCGAGCAGCTGGATCGCACGGGGATAGCTTTCACTTCCCAGGGAAAATCTTTCTTGCGACTTTCTCGACTCGCGCAAGTGTTTCTGTGAGGCAACCATTTCGGCAACAGCATAAGCCGCGCCCAGCTTGCGGCAAATTTGGCGAAAAGGAAGATCGGTAAAGCCTGCCAGCGGTGCCAGAAACACACGTCCGGGAATTGTCACATTGCCGACTTGGACAGAACTGTCAGCCATGAAAGATCCTGCTTCTTAAAAAAACAACCCAAGGCCTCGCATTTGGCCAACTCTTCCGGAGTTCCGACGTTGGCCCAGGGACCTTCGTAGAGCTCACCGCTGATCAGGTGCTGATCCACAAATTGGTACAGCCAAGGGAAAAGTTTGGAAAACTCCGCTTTTTCTCCGGCAAAGATTTTGGGAGAGAAAACAGCGATATTTCCGTAGGTGAACTTTTTATTGTCTCTGCTGACAAGTCCGTCTTTTAAATCCATGTCTCCGTCATGGAAAGAAGGATTGGGCACCAATACCAAATGCCCGACGATTTCTCCTTTTCTAATTCGATCAGCGGCTTTTTCCAGGGAAGCGTAATCAAAGGCGGTAACGATGTCTCCGGAAACCACAACAAAGGGTTCTTGCCCGTCGCTGAGCAAAGGAAGTGCTTTGACAATACCGCCTTTGGTTTCCAGCGCATCCGAGATCGAAGTACCCTCCTGAGAAATGGTCACCCTCATTCCCTCGACCGGATGTTCTGCAAAGTGCGAAGGATAGAGTTCTGCGTAATGGGCGGTATTAACTACCGCCTCGCGGATGCCGCCCTTTTTCAGACGATCAAGCTGCCAATCGACCATTGAGCGACCCCACAGCTTGATCAGCGGTTTGGAATTATGCGCCGTGAGTTCGCGCATGCGTTTGCCTCTGCCGGCGCACAACACAATCGCCTTCAATCAGACACTCCCTAGAAAGAGTATCCGACGGTCTCTTCGATGCCGGAGATTTGGTTAATGAAACGAGACAACGGTCTTAACGCATCAAAGCGGGAGGCAGTCTTTTGAACGTAATTCAGGAATCGCGGCGTATCACCGAGATATTTCGTTTTTCCGTCGCGGTAATTGAGGCGGGCAAAGATACCCAAAACCTTGAGGTGACGCTGGAGAACCATCCATTCGACGTCTTCCCAGAACACGCCGAAGTCTGCCGGGACCGGGATGCCTTCTTTGCGGGCTTTATCCCAATAGCGAATGGTCCAATCTAAAACCTGAGCTTCGCTCCAGGAGATAAAGGCGTCTCGGCACAAGCAGGCAATGTCATAGCTAACCGGACCGTATACAGCGTCTTGGAAATCAATAACTCCGGGATTGTCCTTTTCTTCGAGCATCAAATTACGCGGCATGTAGTCTCGATGTACGTATACAAAGGACTGAGCAAGATTCTTTTTGATGATGAGATCAAACATCTTGTCGAACATGCTGCGCATCTGCGGCGTAATTTCCATATTCAGATGGCGTTTCACATACCACTCGGGGAAAAGTTCGAGTTCACGGCGAAGCAGTTCTTCGGAGTACTCAGGCAAGACACCCGGTTTGCTGTTCTTCTGGAGTTTGACAAGTGCGGTAGTGGCGTCATCCATTAGTCTAGAGGCGTTGTCCTCCGAAAGGACATCCAGATAAGTTTGAGTTCCCAAGTCTGACAGCAGCAGAAAACCTTGCTCTACGTCCTGAGCAAAGATTTTCGGAACGTTGATACCTTGTTTGGCAAACAGATCGTCGACAAAAATAAAAGGTTTGACGTTGCCGGTTTCGCCGGGAGAGTCCATGACGATGTAAGTCGTTCCGTCTCCGTCAATACGGAAATAGCTCCTAAAACCTGCGTCCGAAGATGCCGGGCGAAGCGTCTTCAGATTCAGCCCGAAAGACCCTCCGATTTTTTCCAGCCACTGCTTTAAGCAAACTTCACGCTCTGTCATTGTTTCTCTCCATCATCCGTTGATCGGAAAGAATATGCAGGTCCATTAAGCCTTTATAATCTTTCCACCTAATAGCGTGCAATTTTAATGTCTAGTTTTTCAATTCGTCGAAAAAGACCCATGGAAGCTTTTCGAGCCCTACCCGTTTTTGTGGCTGTGACTTTAGCTATGCCCTTGCTCGTCTCGGCGGCCGAGCGCGATCAAGATTCCGAAACGGCTACCCGACCTGAGTACGGACTGAAGCTGAACGCGGCACGCCGCTTAGACGAGAGTGCGCCTTCGGAAGAAGGCGATGCCCCGACTTATCTGACGGCGTTCGAAATGATCGGAACGCCCAACGAGAAAATCGAACTTATTGACAGCGCCGAGGTTCGGCGCGGCGGATCCGTACTTCGCGGCGACACCATCACCTATACGTTCGCCAACGACGAGGTTTATTCCAACGGAAACGCCTTAGTTGCCAGAAACGGTACGATTTTCAAGGGACCTGAGCTCACTTACCACCTCGATGCGGAAACCGGCGAAATGCCGAACGCAACGTTCCGATATCTGCCGACTCAGATGAGAGGCACATCCGACAAGATCGAACTTCTCGGCGAAGGCAAAGCCAAGATGTGCAATGCCATGGTCACAACCTGCCGCGAAGGTGAAGAAGCTTGGTGGATTAAAGCCTCTGACATTGATTACGACGAACTCGACGGATCTGCCGTCGGCAGGAACGCACGTCTGTACGTCGGCGGTATCCCGGTCTTTGCCTCGCCTTATTTCAGCTTCCCGGTCGGATCCGAGCGCAAGACGGGCTTTTTAACGCCGAGATTCGGCATGAGCTCCACGCTCGGCGTGAATATGGAAGTTCCGTTCTATTGGAACATTGCGCCGAACTACGACTACACGCTGACATTGAAGCCCATGTCTAAGCGCGGAGTGCTCTTCGGCAACGAATTCCGTTACCTGCAGCCGACTTTCTCCGGCCAGGTAGACTACAACGTCATCTTTAAAGATAAAGAAACGCACGAACGGCGCTACGGCGTAGCCTGGAAACATTATCAGCGTATCGGCGATGTTTCTCTCGGCGTCGATTACCAGAAGGTCTCCGATAACGATTACCTATCGGATTTCTCGACGACCATTCGTGAGTCCAGTGAAAACATCCTCAACCAGAACTTCTGGCTGAGCTACGGACAGACTTATTGGAGTACGTCTATCGGTGTCTACAAGAATCAGACGCTTCGCCCGAACAGAAACTGGGTTGAGAAGCCCTACGAAAAGGAACCGGAATTTAACCTCAGCGGTTACGTTGCAGATTTTCACGGTGCGGTCCTTGATTCTCGTTTGACGGCAACCCGCTTCCGCCGCGGCATCTCGACCTATAACGGTTTGCGAGGAACCAGCGGCGACGGTAACCGAACCTTATGGAACACCTCGATTTCCTATCCGCTGATGGGTTCTTATTGGTTCATCACGCCGAAGATCACGTACTCGCTCACGCACTACAACGATATCAAGCACGCCAGAGCCGAGATTGATAAATCTTCTACCCGCTCACTCCCGATCTATTCTCTTGATACAGGCTTGATCTTCGAGAGAAATTCGATGGTCTTCGGACGGGAAACCGAACAGACGCTGGAACCGCGTTTGTTCTACGCCTACATTCCTTATCGGAATCAGCGGCACATGCCGAACTTCGACAGCTCTTCGGCCGACTTGAACTTCGCCGAACTGTTTACGCCGAACAAATACACCGGTTATGACCGAATTGCGAACACCAACCAGCTGTCTGCGGTTTTGACAACGCGTTATATTGACTCCGGCACCGGCAAAGAATGGTTCTCCGCGACCGTTGGCCAGCGCTACTACTTCACGGATGAAAAGGTCGATCTTTATTGGTCCAATCCCGGCAAAACAAAGAACCGCAGTGATGTGTTGGCCGCATCTCAGTTCTCCTTGTTTGAAGGCTGGCGCTTGGAAGGCGCGATCCAGTACTCAACGGAATGGTCCAGAATCTCGAAGACAAGCGCAGGTATCCGCTATAACCCGCGTGATTTCTCAACGGTTGCCTTGTACTATCGCTACAACTACAACCCCAACGACACGCGGGATGCCTTCTATAACACCAACATCAAGCAGATCGACTTTTCGTTCCAGTGGCCGATCATGAAAGACCTCTACGGTCTCGGAAGGTACAATTATTCATTCAGAGACAAAAAAGTGGTTGACTCCCTCATGGGCCTCGAATATCGTGCGGGGTGTTGGATTCTTCGCGGCGCCGTACAGCGTTACATCCGAAGTGAAGGAAGATCGACAACGAACTTCTTCTTAGAACTTGAACTCGTCGGATTAGGCACCGTCGGATCGAGTCCGATCCAGGCCTTAAGCGAAGGCATTACCGGCTACAAACCGGTCGGGCCGAAACCTGTTGAAGTCGGCCGATATGATTACTACGAATAAAACTATGAAACTGACTCATCTTTACGCAGTATGTGCCTGCGCCCTCCTCTCCCTCGGCGCTGCCAATGCAGACAATGCGTACGCTCAGAAAGCGCAGGCTAAGAAAGAAGCGGCTGCGGCTCAGAAGAACGCACCCGTTCCGGTCGACCGTATCGCTGCTGTTGTCAACCATGATGTGATTACGGAGATTCAGCTGCAGCAGAGAATTCATCAAGTCGCACTGAATCTCCGCAGAAGAAACATTGCGCTGCCGCCGATGGAAAACCTTCGCGACCAGACGCTCGACCGCATGATTCTTGAACGTATCATCGAACAGAAAGCCCGCGATACCGGTATCCGTATCGATGACAACATGCTTAACGGCGCGATCGAACAGATTGCGACCAATAACGGTCTGACGGTTCCTCAGCTCGAAAAGAAACTGGCAGCCGACGGTATTTCCGTTCCGAGCTTCAAGAGCGAGATTCGTAGCGAACTGATTACCCAGCGCCTCCGTGAAAGAGATGTGGACGACAAGATCCAGATCCCGGAAAGTGAAATCGACCAGTATCTGAAAGACCAGAGCGGCCCCGGCAAACGCATGGAATATCGTTTGTCCCGCATCGTGATCAGCTTCCCGGAGAATCCCACCAAAGCAGAAGTGGAAGCTGCTCAGAGAACCGCTTCCCGTGCGCTTGAGCAGGCTCAGAGAGGCGCGGATTTCAGCCAGCTTGCTGCCAGATACTCCGTCACGCCTGAAGCCATGGAAGGCGGCGTCATGGGCTGGGTTCCTGCCGGAAAACTTCCTCCCTTTGTTGTGCAGGCGCTTCAGAATCACAAAGCCGGAGACATCATTCCTCTCCAGGCAGGAAACTCTTTCCAGATTCTCAAACTGACGGGCGTCCGCGATCCCGGTGAACAAGCTCAGCAAGGCGTTCGTCAGACGCATGTTCGCCACATCATGATGCGTCCCTCGAACGTGACCCCTGAAAAAGTCGTGATTCAGCGTTTAAACGAGATCAAGTCCCGCCTGGATAAAGGTGACGGAGACTTCCAGACGCTGGCCCGTCTGCATTCTGCAGACCCGTCCGGTACTCGAGGCGGAGACCTCGGCTGGCTCTATCCGGGCGACGTTCCTCCGGAAATGGAACAGCAGCTCGACAAGCTGAGCGTCGGTGAAATCAGCGAACCGATCCGCACGCCTTACGGCTGGCATATCTTCCAAGTGCTCGACCGCAGAACAAAGAGCGGCATTAACGAGCGCCAGCGTGAACAAGCCAGAGAGGCGCTACGTGAGCAGAAACTCGGCGACGCCGTCCTCGACTGGGAACGACGTCTGCGTTCGGAAGCCTATGTTGAGAAGCGAATCAACAAACCGACCGAATAACATCGTAAAGTCGAAAACGCTTAGGCCTCCTAAGCGTTTTTTCATGGAAACAGAAAATGGCTGAAGTACTCAAGCACCACAAAGCGCGCAAACGTTTCGGACAGAACTTTCTAAACGACGACTTCTGGATCAACAAAATTGCCGAGGCTGTCGATCCGAAAGAAGGTCAAAAAATCATTGAAATCGGACCGGGACAGGCCGCTTTAACTAAGGAATTAATTGCCGGCGCCAAACACATCTACTGTGTTGAGATTGACCGCGATCTCGCCGCTTGGCTGCGAACCAAATTCACACCTGAGCAATTAACCGTGCTTGAAGCCGACGCACTGAAATTCGACTGGAGAGACTTTGCCGCGGAAGAAAAGATTCGCGTAGTAGGCAACCTGCCCTACAACATCTCCTCCCCGCTCCTCTTCAAGCTCTCCGAAATCAGCGACCGCGTCGTAGACCAGTATTTCATGCTTCAGAAGGAAGTAGTCGACCGAATGGTCGCCGCTCCGGGAACAAAAGCTTACGGACGGCTTTCCGTCATGCTTCAAAGAAAGTACCGCATGGTAAAGCTCTTTGACGTGCCGCCGGAGGCCTTCACACCTGCGCCCAAGGTCATGTCTTCCGTGGTCCGCATGATCCCCGTTCAAAATCCGGCAGAAGTTGATGAAGAGACGTTCCATCAGGTTGTCGCGGCGTCTTTTGCTATGCGCCGTAAAACGTTGAAGAACAATTTCTCTAAGTGGATTTCCCCTGAAATGATGGAGGAGGCAGGAATTAAACCGGAGCAGCGCGCCGAAAGCGTGCCTCTTGAAAATTTCATTCGCCTTGCTCGCTTGGTTCATGCGGCAGGCATTTCGATTGTGCTCCCGGGCCAGGTTCAGCCAGACTAGAGAAACCCAAGCGTTCTTGAATGCAGCATTGCCTTAGCCCGCTTGTAATCGGGGCAATGCAGTTCAACCAACTGCCAGAAGCGTGCGGAATGATTCATCTCCGTCAGATGGGCCGCCTCATGCGTATAAAGATATTCCCTCTCGGCCTTCGTTACGAACACCGCATTCCAGTGAATACGAATGTGTCCCCGGCTGCTGCAGCTTCCCCAACGCGTTTTAGCTGACGTCAAAAAGAACTTTCGATAGGGATATCTAAATGGCCCCATCTGCGCGAGCTTCTGTTCAAATTCTTCCTGCAGGGCCGTAAGGGCCCACTTTTTGAGCGTCTTAACAAGAACTTCGAGAAACTGCTCTCGGCTGATGTTCGCGTCCCTTATCCACAGCACAACTTCATCGTCGAAGACGCCGGACTCTTTGCGTACACCCGACACTCGTACCTTTCTTTTGACGTCCAGCAAGACGATTTCTTGTTCGGAAAACAGTTTTTCAAAGAAAGCTCGATTGGAATCTTCCTTCCCTAAGCTTTTCTGCCACTTCTTCTGAATCCATGCCTGCTGTGAGAGGACCCAGCCCATCACCTTTTCCCGTGAGCTGCGTGTCGGATACTTCACCAGCAGCTGCTCTGAGTTCGGCATTGAAATTGAAATGCTCTTGCGTTTCCCGGGCTGCCAAATGATTTGTATTTCCGCACCGTCTGCCAGCCGAATCGTGCTCACAGCCTTAGCCGGAGCCGGTTCTTTTTCTGCGGACGGAGAGCTGAGGCGCATCTTCTCCAGGAATTGAATAACTTTGCCCGCAGATTTCTGCAACTCAAGTTCCACTTCGAAGTCTGTGAGTCTCGTCGGACAGCGGACAACCAGAGTACCGCTTTCATAGGCGATTTGAGTGTTTTTGCGACGGCCGCTGCGGATAATGCGGTATCGGACGGGATAACTCCCTTCTAAAAGGGAACTGTGGACAAACTCAGAATCCTGTTGAAACAAACGCGCCGAAACATCCGGATAGGCCAAGGACGCCGCTTCAAAAAATTTAAAGTACGGCAGAAATTTCTTTTTTTGAAGTTTCAGCGCCCACTTAATTTGGAGCACCGAGGGGTAGCCTTTGGTGATATAAATGACACCTTCGGGTCCGGCGGTAATTTGTTCTTCCTGTCCTCCAAGTCGAATATGAACCCGCCGAACTTTGTCGGGATAGACGATTTCAGCCTCTGACGGAGATCCGTCTAAATAAAAATTGGTGATCTTTGGAAATATACGACCTAAAACCATTCAGCCTTTTATTTGTAATATTTAGGAGAAATTCGCTTCATCTCGCCTTCAATTTCGCTGCGGACTTCTTCATTAAGTTCGTGCGGAGTTTTCCCTTCGGGGCTGATCGGATCGCCGAACACTACTTTAATCACACCGGGATACAGAAGGAAGGAATGCTTCGGCCAGCATTCACCGGAATTCAAAGCAATCGGAACAATCGGAGCATTAGTAGCAATCGCCAAGCGAACGCCTCCGGTTTTATATTTAACGGAAGCGCCGGGTGCTGTACGCGTACCTTCAGGGAAGAGCACCAAAGCCCAGCCGTGCGCAAAAAAGTCCGGAACTTCGCGCTTCATGCGTTCAAAAGCAGTGCGTCCTTCGGATCTGTCCACGCTGAACATTCCTAAGGAGGCCAAGCCCCAGCCGAAGATCGGCAGGCGATGCAGTTCGCGTTTGTAGATATAACTCAATCGTCTCGGCACTAAGGCAAAAAAGGCGAGCGTCTCCCATCCCGATTGATGCTTAGAAAGCAAAATCACAGGACCGGTCGCCGGAACCTTATCCATGCCCGTTATCTCATAGCGAACACCGCAGATCGTACGCATTAAGCTGATCACTGTCCGGCACCATTTTTTTACGATGGCGTAACGACCTTCTTTCGAAGTAAACGGAATACAAACGAAAAGAACGATGCCGTAGCAGATGATAGTGATACAAAAGAGGAACCAAAAAATCAGGGCACGAAGCCAGAGCATAAGTTTCATAGCTATTGTTCGAAAAGGCCGCTCTGTGAGCGGCCTTTTGATCGGAAAGTTAAGAGGCTAAACACGAAAGTTTGGCGACTTGATTCATCGCTTTATGAAGCTCGTTGAGCAGTGTTAAGCGATTTCTTCTCAAGGCCTCGTCTTCGGCGTTCACCATCACTTTATCGAAGAACGCATCCACCGGTGCTTTCAGCGGAGCCAGGCTGCGAAGTTCATCTTCATAGCGGCCGGCCTTATAGTCAGCTTCAAGTTTGGGTTCCAGCGTACGAATGACTTCATACAGATCCTTCTCTTCTTTTTCTGTCAGGAGAGCCGGATCAACGGCGTCTGCCAGCGGCAGCGTGTTCTTCTTGAGGATGTTCTCAATACGTTTGTTAGCAGCTGCCAAAGATTCGGCTTCCGGCAGACTCATAAAGTCATGAACGGCCTTCAGGCGTTTCGGAACGTCCGCGAGGATAGCGGGTTCGGAACCGATCACGGATTCAACTTCATGAGCTGTAAAGCCTTGGTCCTTCTGCATGACGCGCAGGCGGTCGTGGAAGAACTGTTTGAGTTCTTCCGTGGCATCTTTAACGCCCGGCACCACAGACTCTTCTTCCGTACCGATAGCAATCAGATTGTCTAAAGAGAGAGGAAGTTCTTTTTCGATCAGCATGCGAAGAATGCCGAGTGCGTGTCTGCGCAGAGCGAACGGATCTTTTTCTCCGGTCGGCAGCTGTCCGATGCCGAAGAGGCCGGTTAGTGTCTCGATCTTATCGGCCAGCGCAACGGCCAGGCTTTCGGGTGTGGACGGAAGCTCGTCACCGGCATAACGAGGCTGGTAGTGCTCGCGGATAGCAAGAGCGACTTTGTCGTCTTCCTTATCGTGATGAGCGTAGTACTCACCCATAATGCCCTGCAGTTCGGGGAACTCTCCGACCATCAAAGTACGCAGATCGGCTTTTGCCAGCTTAGCTGCGCGGCGGGCCAGTGCGGGATCGGCACCGATCTGCTCAGCAATGCGAGAGGCGATCTTCTGAACGCGCTCGCTTCTTTCAAGCTGAGTACCGAGCTTGTTGTGGTAGACCACATGGGTCAAGCCGGGGACGCGGGATTCAAGTGTCTGGAGACGATCTTGATCATAGAAGAACTTCGCATCGGCCAAACGAGCGCGAACAACGCGGGCGTTGCCGGAACGAATCGCTTCGCCGCCGTCTTTGGCTTCGATCTGTGAAACCAGCAGGAAGCGGTTCATCAGTTTCTTGTTCTGATCCTTCAGCGCAAAGTATTTCTGATTCTGCTGCATCGTCAGAATCAGGCACTCGGCGGGGACCGTGAGGAATTCTTCGTCAAAGCCGGATTCGTAAACGATGGGCCATTCTGTCAAAGCGGTGACTTCATTAACGAGATCATCGGGCATGATGATTTCGGCGTGAAGTTTTTCAGCGGCAGACTTGAGCGCTCCGACCATCTTGTTCTTTCTCTCTTCGAAAGAAGCGACGATCTTGCCTTCTTTTTCCATCTGCTCGGCATACTTTTCTGCCTCTTTGATGGAAATCGGTTCATGGACGTGGAAACGGTGTCCCATCGTTTCACGGCCGGCTTTCAAGCCGAACAGTTCAACGGGAACAATTTCCTTGTCGAACAAGGCAACGAGATGCTTAACCGGGCGCACGAATTCAACGGTCTTGCCGTTTTCGAGCTGATAGCTCATCACTTTTGGAATCGGCAGACGGCGCACGGCGTGATCCAGAGCGATCTGCAAGCCGTCTTTTAAAGAAACACCGGCCTTAGTGCCTTCATATACCAGCTGATCCTGCTTGCCGTCATTGACGACTTTCAGCTCGGAAGGCTCGCACTCGATGCCGAGTGCCTTCATTTTTTTGCTTAGAGCCCGGGTAGCTTTGCCTTCAGCGTCCAGACCGACTTTTACCGGCACCAGTTTCTGACGGAAAGGTTTGTCGGGGGCCACTTCGGAGACATCCGAAATCAGAGCGGCGATACGGCGAGGAGAACCGTAAGCGGTAACCTGTGCGTTCGGAAGAGCTAAACCCTGCTCTTTAAGGCTGGAAGCCAGTTCTTTGGCAAATGCCTTGGATAAGTTGTCCAGTGCCTTCGGCGGCAGCTCTTCTGTTTGAATTTCAATCAATAATGAAGCCATTTTTCTAACCTCTTTATTCTTTTTTCTGGCACATCGGGAAGCCGAGGCGTTCACGAGAGTCGTAGTAACTTTGAGCAACGGCTCGGGAAATTTGACGAATGCGGCCGATATAAGCGGCACGTTCCGTCACACTGATGGCACCGCGTGCGTCGAGGAGGTTAAACGTGTGTCCGGCTTTTAGAACCATTTCATAGGCCGGAAGAGCAAGGTTCAGATCCATCAGGCGCTTGGCCTCGCTCTCGAAGTAGTCGAACTGCTTGAGAAGTTTTTCGGGGTCGCTCGCCTCGAAGTTGTAGTGGCTCTGCTCGACTTCGTTCTGATGGAAGACGTCACCGTAAGTGAGAATGTGTTCGCCGGAAGCGTCCTGCCACTTTGTGTAGACGAGATCGAAAACGTTGTCGCAGTTCTGAAGATACATCGTCAGACGTTCAAGACCGTAAGTGATTTCTCCGGTAATCGGCTTGCATTCCAGACCGCCGACCTGCTGGAAGTATGTAAACTGGGTGACTTCCATACCGTTCATCCAAACTTCCCAGCCTAAGCCCCAGGCGCCGAGAGTCGGGTTCTCCCAGTTGTCTTCGACAAAGCGAATATCATTGACTTCGGTATCAATACCCAGCGCTCTCAAGGAGCCGAGGTAGCGGTCAACAATGTCGGTCGGAGCCGGTTTAAGAACCACCTGAAACTGGTGATGCTGATGCAAACGATTGGGGTTCTCGCCATAACGGGCGTCTTTCGGTCTTCTGGACGGCTGCACATACGCAGCTCTCCAAGGTTCAGGGCCTAAGGCTCTGAGAAATGTTGCGGTATGAGAGGTGCCGGCACCGACTTCAATGTCGATCGGCTGAAGCAAGGCGCAGCCCTGCCCGTTCCAATACTGCTGTAGACGCAGAATAACTTCCTGAAATGTAAGCATAATTTCGAACTTTTTTCTTCTCAGCAATGCTGAATTGAGAATAATCTTTTTATTTTAGCGGGAGACGGTGTCTTTTTCTGAACAACAGGGCAAGGATTGCACTGATAAGCAGCAAAACCATGGCTCCGAGCCAAGGAAGCGCCCCGAGCTTAACAAACGGCGTCGGTTCTCCCTGTGCCGCAGCCACTTCAACATCGAGCTTGCCCGGCTTCATGGCAGGAAGCTCGGCGGCGACTTCTCCTTTGCTTGTGACATAAGCCGTCATGCCGGTGTTGGTTGCGCGGATGACCGGTCGAGCAAATTCCATCGCACGCATCCTTGAAATATTGAGATGCTGAGGCAGCGCATGAGTATCTCCGAACCAGCCGAGGTTGGAGAGATTCACCAGAAGATTCGGAGCCTTACCGCCCTGCCACCACTCTCTGATTTCCGATGCAAAGAGATCTTCGTAACAAAGAAGCGGTGCGGCGGACACGCCGTCAATCTCGAAAGTTTTTTGGTCAGCCGACCCCTGCAGCAAGTCTCCCATTGGGATCTGCAGCATGTCGATAAACCACCTGAATCCGGCAGGAACGTACTCTCCGAAAGGAACCAAGTGCTTTTTGGTGTAAGACTGGACGATCTTTTCATGCTCGACCAGCACGACCGTGTTGCGGTAACCGTCTTCTCCGCGCAGAAAGCCGCCGAACATCAAAGCAGCCTTTCCATCTGTAACGTGCGTAAATTTTTTCCAGATTTCCGGCTTCAGCTGTTGGAGCGGGATCGGGAAAATGGTTTCCGGAAGAACGATAAGGCCGTTCTCCGGCGCCGGTTTTTCATTCATCAGTCGAACGTAACGCTCGAAACTTGTGAGACTGCCCATCGGAGAAAATTTTTCGTCCTGAGCGATCCCGCCTTGAACCAAGCGAACGGAAAGCGTTTTGTACGGTTCGCTCCAGTGAATATCGGCCAGCGCAAACGCAAGAGAAAAGACAACCAGAAGTCCGGCACTGGCAAGCGCAATGCCTTTGAGATTTTTGCGCTCCAGGAGGAGGAGCGCTGCACAGCCGGAAATAAATGCCGCTAGAAAATTAATCCCGTCGGCACCGCAGATCGGAGCGAACGCCAAGAGGGAGCCGTCAACATGGGCATAGGACACCGCGCTCCAGGGAAAACCTGAAAAAAGCACGCTTCTGAGCCATTCTGTCAGTCCCCACGCAGCCGGCGCTATAACTAAAAGCATGAGCCCGGCGCTTGAGCCGCGATTCACAGACCAAGCGCAGAGTGCGCCGACAGCCGCGGGATAAAGAGCCAGGTAGCAAGAAAAAATGAAGACAACGAAGGCGGCAAAAACTGCCGGCTGGTAGCCATAGTCATGAACGGAGACATAGAGCCACGCAAGAGAAGAGGCAAACCAGCCGATGCCGAAGAAAAGACCGGCCAGGAAACCGGCTCTAACGGTACGGAGACCCGCAAAAATAAAAAACAGGACGACTAATGCCGCAAGCTGCAGCCACTCGTTTGCCGGCGCCAGAGAAAAGCCCTGCGCGATGCCTGCAAAAAGGGCGATTAGGAACGGAAGGAACTTCTTCACGTTGTTGAGAGGTTTTAGGCTTTCGCCGGTTGCTGTTCGGTCTGCTCCGGTTCCAGCTTCTCAACCGTGAGCATTTTGACCTGACGAGCCAGCGCTTTGGTCACAACAAAACGGAAACCCTGCAATACAACAGACTCTCCGACCTGCGGAACATGCTCCAGTTCATCGCTAACCAGGCCGCCTACGCTTTCAAACCGATCATCTGAGAAATGCGTACCGAACACTCGGTTAAATTCGTTGATATGGGTGCTTGCCTTGACGCGCCAGCGAGAGCCGCCGATCGCTACGATATCGGAAGCATCGTTGACAACGTCATACTCATCGTCAATCTCTCCGACGATCTCCTCCAAGACGTCTTCGATGGTGATCAGACCCGAGACAGAGCCGAACTCGTCAACCACTAATGCCATGTGATTGCGTTTGAGTCGGAACTCTTTGAGAAGTACGTCAGCCGGCTTACTTTCCGGCACGAATACGGCTTGCCTCAAGTGCTGACGGATTTCGTATTCGGGATTAATAAATAAGCGCAGGAGATCTTTTGCCAGAAGGATTCCGAGGACGTTGTCCTTATCTCCGTCAATGACAGGAAAACGAGAGTGTCCGGCCGCGATGACTTGTTTGATCCAATCCTGAGAGTTCTCAGAAATATCAATCACAATCATCTGTGTCCGAGGAACCATCAAATCCTCTGCACGCAGGCTATTGACGCGCATGACACCTTCGATCATGTGCATGCCGTCGTCTGTCAGAAGCTTTCTGTCGTGTGCAATATGAAGATCATCAAGGAGTTCTTTTTGAGTCTCAGGTGCGTCATCATGAAAAAATCGATCCGAGAGCTTCTCAAAAAAATTCTTCTCTTTGGGTTCGTCAGTCTTATTGTCCGCCATTTCTAAGTACAGATTTCTCTAAGTTGATTGACCTAAGCCAACGGCTGAGGAGTGTAGTTTCGATCAGGATACGGAACATCAAAGCCCAGATCAACTAAAACATCGGTTTCCCTCTGTTCCATAACCTCGGCTTCTTCGTCGTCCATGTGGTCATAGCCCTGCGCATGCAGCGTCCCGTGGACGAGAAGGTGGGCTATGTGCTCTTCCAAAGTTTTGTTTTGGTCCTTGGATTCTTTTTCAAGCACGGGCACACAGATTACCAGGTCGGCCTCCACAACAGGCTCAACCTGATAGTCAAATGTCAAAACGTTGGTGGCGTAATCCTTACCCCGATATGTTTTATTGAGCTCCCTGCCCTCTTCTTCCTCAACGAAACGAACAGTAATTTGGGCATCGTTTTCCAAGGCTCGGCTGATCCAGCGCTGAATTTTCCCTCTGGACGGAAGCTGAGGAAAATGTGCAAGATTTTGGACGGAAAGGCTCAATACATGGGGTTTACGCATGTTGGTATTCTCTCTTCTCGGCTTTTTGGTAGGCCTCGACAATACGAGCAACAAGAGGATGGCGAACCACATCGGCCGAAGTGAAATAAGTCATAGAGACTCCTCGTACATCCTGAAGAATGTGCGAGGCTTCGATCAGCCCGCTTCTTTGGCCTCTCGGCAAGTCGATCTGGGAAGCATCTCCCGTAATGACAGCTTTGGAGCCGAAGCCGATACGTGTCAGGAACATTTTCATCTGTTCCGGAGTTGTATTTTGAGCTTCGTCAAGAATAACAAAAGAAGCGTTCAAAGTACGGCCGCGCATATAAGCCAAAGGCGCAATCTCAATTTTTTGCTTTTCCAGCAAGCGCTGCGTTTTTTCCGTACCCAGTAGGTCGAACAAAGCGTCGTAGAGCGGACGCAGATAAGGATCGACCTTCTGACTTAGATCTCCGGGAAGGAAGCCTAATTTTTCGCCGGCTTCAACTGCCGGACGCGTTAATACAATTCTTTCGACTTCGCCTTTTTCAAAAGCGCTGACAGCGGCTGCAACGGCCAAGTAGGTCTTGCCGGTGCCCGCCGGTCCGATACCGAAGGAGACATCATGGGACAAGATGTTGCGAATGTAGGTTCGCTGCATCGGCGTCCGTCCCTGAAGTCCCTTACGGTTGGTACGAAGCTCGGGAACGGGCTCTTCGGCAGCCAACTCTTGTACAGGCGCATTCTGACCTACAAGATAGAGCTGGATATCTTCTGCCGTCAGTTCATCGCTTTTACGCTCTGCAATGGCAGCCAAATCCGTCAAAGCTTGAATGGCCTTGCGGCAGTTTGCCTGTGTTCCCTTAACTCCGAAGGACGCACCGCGGCGGGAAATTTCCACATTCAAGAAATTTTCCAGCTGGGTTAAATTTGAATCCAACGGTCCGACCAAACTAGACAAATCACTGTTATTGACTTGAAGATCTAAGCTTAAAGAGGTCTGATCGGATTTCGTTTTAGCTTCAGTCATTTAAACTAATTTCCCTCCCAGGGTATGCGGATAAACCTCATTAATTTTGAGGTTTACCATCTGACCGATTAGGTTTTCGGGCCCATTAAAGGTAACGATACGATTGTTGTCCGTACGGGCTGAGAGCTTTCCTTCGCCCTTCTTCGCTTCTCCGACAACCAGGCATCGCTGAACGCTTCCGACCATCGACTGCGAAATTTCCTGAGCATGCTGAGTATTCAATGCTTGAAGTCTCTGAAGTCTTTCAAGTTTGACGGACTGCGGCGTGTCGTCGGGCAGTTCGGCTGCAGGAGTACCCGGGCGTTTGGAATAGACGAAAGAGAAACTGGCGTCAAACTTAATCTCTTTGATGAGATTCATCGTTTTTTCAAAGTCTTCTTCCGTTTCATTCGGGAATCCGACGATAAGGTCTGTCGCGATGCTGATATCCGGACGAATCGCACGAAGCTTGCGAATGATGGACTTGTACTCAAGGATTGTGTAACCGCGTTTCATACCGGCCAAGACACGATCGCTGCCGGCTTGAACCGGCAAGTGTACGTGATTAGCCAGGATCGGAATCTTGCGGTAAGCCTCAATCAGACGGTTGGTAAATTCTTTCGGATGGGACGTTGTATAGCGGATTCTCTCGATACCGTCGATTTCTGCCACATATTCAAGCAGCAGGGCAAAGTCGACGATTTCGCCGTCCGGGCCTTCGCCGCGGTAGGCGTTGACGTTCTGCCCCAGCAAAGTGACTTCTTTTACGCCCTGAGCGGCAAGCTGGGCGATTTCGACAAGGACATCTTCCACAGGACGGGAAAACTCTTCTCCACGCGTATAAGGCACGACACAGTAGGAACAGTACTTGCTGCAGCCTTCCATAATGGAAACAAACGCTGTGGCCGCATCGGCGTGCGGAGTCGGCAGATGATCAAACTTTTCGATTTCCGGGAAACTGATATCGACCTGCGGACGGTGCTCTTTTTCATTTTTTTCCAGGAGCTCCGGCAGGCGATGAAGAGTCTGCGGCCCGAAAACCACATCGACGTAAGGAGCACGGCGGACGATGTTGCCGCCTTCCTGACTGGCAACGCAGCCGCCCACGGCAATCTTAAGATTCGGCTTTGTCTTTTTCAGTTCTCTGACTCGTCCGAGGTCGGAAAATACTTTTTCCTGAGCCTTTTCTCGAATAGAGCATGTATTAAAAACAACTAAATCGGCCTCGTTAATGTCGTCGGTTACTTCGTAACCGGCAGCTGCCTTAGCAATATCTGCGATCTTGCCGGAATCATATTCATTCATCTGGCAGCCAAAAGTCTTCAAGTAAATTTTTTTCGCGTTCACGGTTTATGTCCGGTGGCGGTTAATACAAACTTTCAAAAACTGAAAGTCACTCAAAAAAGAACTGCATTCCCACAAGCGGGAACGCTTTTCCCGAAATTAAAGATTTCGTTTTTCTCCAGGAATACGGTAAACCGGTGCTTTTACACTGAATGTTTCGCGATGACGTCCTAAACGTCGAGCTGTCAGAGCGCCGCCCCAAAGACAGGCAGTGTCCAGTGGGAAAACATTGGAAACGTCATTCACGGGACCTAGTGTGGACCAGTGCCCGAAAGCAACAGGCGTCTTAGCTGTTTTGCGGGCCGGAAACTTAAACCAAGGAATGTATTCAACAGGCGTATCGGCAGGAGAAAGTTTCTGTTTGAAATCCATCGTACCGTCGGCATTGAGATAACGAGTACGCGTCAGCACGTTGACGACGGCGCGCAATCGGTCTTTGCCGCGAAGATCCGAACTCCACTGCTGCTTGCCGAAAAGCTCCCCGATCTGGCTTAGCCCTTTGTCAGAACGAATAAATTTTTCGACCCTGGAAGCCTGCTTCAGTGTTTCTTCGACAGACCAAGACCAATGAGTTGCAGCATGGACGCATAAAAATCCATGATCAACCAAAGCTAAGGGACGATTTCTCAGCCACTGAATGATGTCATCGCAGTCTGGAGCGTTGAGAATTTCAGAAATCGTATCTTCCGGAGACATCGCTCTTTGGCCGGCATAAACGGCCAAAAGGTGGAGTTCGTGATTGCCGAGCAGGCACTCGGCGCGATCTCCCATACGCATGACGGTGCGGATAGTCTCGAGAGATTTCGGACCGCGATTGATAATATCGCCGATAAAAATCAAACGGCTTTTGTTCGGAATCTGTTGGAGAAGCTTCTCCAGGGTATCAAAACACCCGTGGACATCGCCTATGGCATAAGTTTTCACATCTAGCTCTTCAGAACAAAGACTTCATCGGGCACAATTTCTAGGCCCACAAATGAAAATGCCCGGAAGCTTTAAAAGCTGCCGGGCGGAATCTTGGTGGCGAATCACGGACTCGAACCGCGGACACAAGGATTATGATTCCTCTGCTCTAACCGACTGAGCTAATTCGCCATCTGACGATCAAGTCATCAGGGAAGTTGAATATTACACAGCTATTTCAATCTGTGCAAGTTCATCTACCCATAAACAGGTGTAATAGTTTGTAAATTAATACCACTGAGCGTAGAAATGATGCACCGGACCGTGTCCTTTTCCGATTTGAAGCTCATCGGCGTGGATGATGGCCTGTGTGATGTAGCGCTTGGCTTCTCTGGCTGCCATGGGAATATCCGTTGAAGACGGCAAAAGAGTTGCCAGCGCCGAAGACAGCGCACAGCCGGTGCCGTGCGTGTTCTTTGTCATTGTTCTTTCGGCGCGGTAACGGATCATGTGGCGTCCGTCATAAAGCAGGTCTTCCGAGTAATCCACTCCTTCCATGTGGCCGCCCTTGAGATAGACCCAGCCGTGACAGCCTTTGAGTTTCCAAAGGTCATTAGCCGCCGCTTCCATCTGCTCATCGTCGGTAATATCAACGGTCTCAAGCAATCGAGCTGCTTCAGGCAAATTAGGAGTTATGACGGTAGCCAACGGCAGAAGTTCATCGCGCAGAGTGGCCACAGCGTCGTCCGTAAGCAGTGCATCTCCGCTCTTGGCGACCATGACGGGGTCCAGAACAATGTAGCGAGGATTCCAATAACGCAAACGCTCTGCAACACCTTTAATAAGGTTTGAGTCAAACAGCATTCCGATTTTGACGGAATCAATACGAACGTCCTCGAAAAGAACATCAATCTGCTTTTTGACAAAATCTGTCGGAATGGGAATCACGCCGAAAACGCCTTGCGTATTCTGTGCGGTTGCAGCGGTCACGACACCCGTTGCATATCCGCCCAACGAACTAATCGTTTTGACGTCTGCCAGGAGACCGGCGCCGCCCGAAGGGTCAATGCCGGCAATGGAAAGTACATTAGGATGCTTGATCTGCATTCGTATCACCTTTCAACAACATATCGATAACTTGGATTGTCCGCTCGGTAGCTCCGCGCTGCTCCTGCGCAAACTTCGCGGCTTTCTCTCCGATTTCGGCTCGTTTTGCAGGATCGCTAAGCACTTCGTCGGCAATTCGCAAAGCTTCCGTGAAACCGGCAGCACGAAGCAGAGCCCCCTCGGACTCAGCCTTTTTCACAATAAAGTCAAAATTAAAGATGCTCGGACCCACAATCACGGGAAGCCCGATGGCGCAAGGCTCAATCACACTTTGACAGCCGTAATTCTCGAAACTGCCGCCCATGATGACAAGCGAAGAAAGTGCATAGTAAAAGCCCATCTCACCCATACTGTCACCTAAGACAATCTGAGGACCCTGCTTGGACAGCACAGTCTTCCAATCTCGGATTTGCGAGCGCTTGATGTAAGTAAAACCGCTCTTTTCGATAAGTTTGGCAACTTCTTCGAATCGCTGCGGATGACGCGGAACAATCAGAATCAGACGGTCCTCTAGAACGCCTGCAGCCTGCGCTTTCTTCAGCGCTTCCAAGAATTTCTGTTCTTCGCCTTCTCGGGAACTGGCCAGGCAGATGATGTCTCGTTCGGCATACTTCAAAATTTCCCGACCCGTCCTCAGCTGAATCGCGTTGGGCGTGAAATCAAATTTCAAGTTGCCTAGAACCTTCACATCGTGAGCACCGGCCGCCTTAAGACGCTCGGCGTCTTCTTCATATTGCGCCAGCGCCATCGTCAGACGTCCGAAAGCATCCTTGATCAGCGAACCGGCTTTTTGGCCTTGCTTAAAGGATTTTTCAGAGAGGCGCCCGTTGACCAAGACGGTCGGGATCCCCAACTTCTTGGTGAAGTACGTGAGGTTCGGCCAGACTTCCGTCTCCATCAGCAGGCAGAGGTCCGGCTGAGTAGCTTTCAAAAACTTTTTGACTGCCCTCGGCGTGTCGTAAGGCAAATAACACTGAGCAATTCGGTTTCCGAATTTCTGAGCGAATTTAGCCCCGACCTCACGACCCGTCGGCGTCATATGCGTATAAAGAATTTCGGTGTTGGGCCAGCGTTTAAGGATCGACTCGACCAAAGAAAATGTGGCTCGGGTCTCTCCGACGGAAACCGCATGTATCCAAATCCGGGTTCTTCCTTTAGTTCGCGGCGGATAGTGAGCCGTCCCGAATCGCTCGGACCAATGCTCCAGGTACTGCGGCTGTTTTCGCGAACGCTTATATAAATAGAGCATGGCTGCCGGCACCGCGGCGTAAAGCAAACCACTGTAAATCGGACGGGGAAGAATCATTCAATTACCTTTTCATAAGCGCTAAGCACTTCCTGAACTTGAGGACAGCATCCTACTCCGCCGAGAGCTTTCTTTTTGCCCTCTCCGACCAACGGAACCAGTTCGATCGGGTAGTCTCGAAAAATCCCGACGGTCGGCCGCCCCATTGCTGCGGACAGATGCGTCATACCGGTGTCCAAACCGATCACGGCGTCAGCAGAGGAAATCTTTTCCATCAGCTGTCCGATCGGCATACGCTCGGGAACCTCGGCAGCTGCGCCGAGTCTTGCCTGAATGCGCAGAACTCGCTCTTTTTCTTCCGGAGAGCCCCAGGGGAGCACGACCTTCTTGCCTCGGCGAATGAGTTCGCCTCCGAGTTCAATCCATTTTTCTTCAGGCCAAAGTTTCGTCTCGCGGCTAGTATTGCAGAAAAAGAAAACGCTGCCTGCAGATTCCGGAGAACCTTCAAACTGAAAGTTAAATTGAGGTTTTGTTGAACCGAGATCGTAGCCCAGACTTTTAGCCGCCAGTTCACGACAGCGGTCAACCGCGGATTTCTGCCGATCGACCGAAGACTTAACGGAATAAAGAATCGTAGCCAAAGGCTCCTTCCCCGAACGGCGATCGTATCCGGCCACAGGCGCATTTGTCCATGAAGCCAAGACCGCGCTTTTAATCAGTCCTTGAAGATCAATGACTAAATCGTAGTGTTTGCCGCGAAGCTTCTCGCGAAGAGCCTTGATCTGATCTCGTGTCGACTTTTCAAAAATTCGTTTTTTCCATTTTCTTACCGAGCACTCGATGACCTCGGCAACGCCCGCGACATGCCTGGGAATATCGGCAAACGAATCTTCGACCAGCCAGTCGATTTCGGCATCGGAAATAAAACGTTTGATATCCTCGACGACAGGGACGGCATGGACGACGTCCCCCATCGAAGTCGTTTTAACGATCAATATTCGCATTCGCTGCAAATTAGAACGGAAGTTTTGCTTCAGGTGCGACTTTCAAAATCTCTTCTTTGAAGCGATTCTGGATACGGGCCAAGGCTTCAGGCGTGTCTGCCTCAAAACGCAGAACAACTACGGGTGTGGTGTTGGATGGACGAGCCAGAGCAAAACCGTCCTTCCATTCAACACGAATACCGTCAATCGTAATAATGTCCTGAGCATCCTCAAACTTGGCATTTTCCTTCAAACGCTCGACCAGTTTGACGTTTTCACCTTCTTCGGTCGGAATCTGCAGTTCAGGAGTCGAGACTGCATTCGGGAGTGCTTTGAGAGGAACATTCGCATCGGCGCTTCGGGTCAAAATTTCCAACAAGCGGGTGGACGCGTAGACACCGTCATCAAAGCCGGGCCAGCGGTCATGGAAGAAAATGTGACCGCTCATTTCTCCGGCAAAGTCAGCATTGACTTCTTTCATCTTCGCCTTAATCAGCGAGTGACCGGTACGCGACATCACGCAGACGCCGCCGCGGGATTCGACGTACGGACGAATGTTGCGAGTGCATTTGACGTCATGAACAATAACTGCGCCGGGTTTATGAGCAAGAATGTCGCCGGCAAAGAGCATTGCCTGACGGTCCGGGAAAATGACTTCACCGTCCTTAGTCACAACACCCAAGCGGTCACCGTCGCCGTCATAGGCAATACCGATTTCGGCATCGCCTTCACGCAGAGCTTCCTTTATGTCTTCCAAATTTTCCAGTTTGGAGGGATCCGGATGATGATTCGGGAAGTGTCCGTCCACATTCGTAAACAAACCTTGTACTTCGACGCCGAGACGAGTCAGCAGGTCAACCGCCAAGGGGCCGGCAATACCGTTGCCCGCATCGACAACTGCCTTAATCGGTCGGGAAAGTTTGACGTCGGAAAGAATCTTTTCCATATAAGCAGGTACGACATCAACCTGTTCATAAGGCCCTTCTTTTTCAGCGGTGTAGAGTTCGTTGTTAACGATCATCTCGTAAATGTGCTGAATGGCAGGGCCGTAGAGCGTCTCATCCGCAAGCATCATCTTCAAACCGTTGTAGTCAGGAGGATTGTGGCTTCCGGTGACGGCAACGCCGCTTCCTGTTTTAAGGTAGACCGTACTGAAATAGAGCACCGGGGTCGGAACCGCACCGATGTCATAAACGCCGACTCCGGCCTTACGGATGCCTTTCATTAAAGCAGCCTGCAGACGAGGACCGCTCAGACGACCGTCTCTGCCCACACAGATGTGAGAAACATTTTTCTTTTGGGCCAGTGTGCCCAGTACCATGCCGACTTTTTCGCAGACCTCTTCGGTCAGCGTCTTATCAACTATTCCGCGAATGTCATAAGCCTTAAAAATTGAACGGGAAATCGTTTCAGCCATCGTTTTCATCCAAAGAAAGAATAGTTACCGATTTTAACGGCTTTAGCGTCCGATGAACTACCGCAAAATGATGGCGGTAAAATTTGGAGAACATTCAATTGGGTCTTTAAAATGAACATTCTCAAACCCTCCATGGAGGCCATTCGCAACGCCTCTGTTCTTGTTGTCGGGGATGCGATGCTGGATCGATACTGGTTCGGCGATGCTTCCCGCATTTCTCCGGAAGCGCCCGTTCCCGTCGTTAAGGTAACCCGTACAGAAGACCGTCTCGGAGGCGCAGCCAACGTGGCTCGCAACTCAGCCAGCTTAGAAGCCCGTACTTCTCTGCTTGCGATCATCGGCGATGACGAAGCCGGCACCAAAATCATGGACCTCCTTGAGGCCTCCAAAGTTCGTCCGTGCCTTTACCGCGCTGAAAATTTCACTACAACACTCAAACTTCGTATTCTTGCGCGCAACCAGCAGATGCTGAGAACTGATTTTGAATCCTCCGTCGCAGGAACAGTCCTTGATCAGCACTCTCACCGCTTCACCTCTCTGCTGCCTGATCATGATGTCGTCATTCTTTCCGATTACGGCAAGGGCGGTTTGGACCGCATCGAAAATATGATCCAAGAGGGCCGCACTTTCGGCCGTCCGATCCTGATCGATCCGAAGGGAGACGACTACTCCCGATATAAAGACGCCACGGTGATCACGCCTAACCGCAACGAATTGGCCCAAGTTGTCGGAAAATGGAACAGTGAAGCCGACCTTTTCAACCGCGCACAAAACCTGCGAAAAGAATTAAATTTGGAGAAAATCCTTCTGACGCGAAGCGAAGAAGGCATGACCTTATTTGATGACGACGGTGCTTGGACCGTCCCCGCGCACGCCCGTGAGGTCTACGATGTGTCCGGCGCCGGTGATACGGTCATTTCCGTACTCGGTGTGATGCTCTCGGCCGGCTGCGACTGGCACACTGCCGTTTACATCGCCAACCAGGCCGGCGGCATCGTCGTCGGCAAACTCGGTACCGCAACTGTTACCCCGGAAGAACTCTTTAATACGCTTTAACTTGAGGAACTAGGAATGAGCTTTATTGTTACCGGTGCTGCCGGCTTTATCGGCGCCAATATCGTCAAAGGTCTCAACAACAGAGGCTGCAATGATGTCATCGCTGTCGACAACCTCACTCAGGCAGACAAGTTTGTCAATTTGGCCGACCACCACATCATCGATTATTTCGATAAGGTCGACTTCATTGAAAAAGTTAAAGCCCGCAAGATCGCAAAGCCCGAAGCCATTTTCCACGAAGGCGCCTGCTCCGACACCATGGAGCACAACGGCCACTACATGATGGAAAACAACTACCGCTATACGCTCGAGCTTTTCCGCTGGTGCCAGGAAGAAAAGATCCCCTTCATCTATGCTTCATCAGCCGCAACTTATGGCGCTTCCAATGTCTTTAAAGAAGACATTCGCTACGAAAAACCTTTGAACGTTTACGGTTATTCCAAATATCTGTTCGATCAGGTTCTGCGTAAAGAAATGCAGAAGGGTCTTACGGCTCCTGTCGCCGGACTTCGCTACTTCAATGTTTACGGTCCGCATGAACAGCACAAAGGCCGCATGGCTTCCGTGGCATACCACCAGTTCCACCAGTTCCGTAAGGACGGAAAGGTCAAACTTTTCGAGGGCTGCTTAGGTTATACAAACGGCGCCCAGATGCGTGACTTCGTTTACGTGGACGATGTCGTCGATGTGAACTTCTTCTGCTTAGATAAGTCCGTTTCCGGTATCTACAATTGCGGCACCGGAAAGGCTCAGCAGTTTAATGACGTCGCGCTGACCGTTGTTAATACACTGCGTGAACAGGAAGGCAAAGCCGCCTTGTCGCTTACCGAGGCTGTCAATCAGGGCTTCATCGAATACATTCCGTTCCCCGAAGCATTGGTCGGCAAGTATCAAGCCTATACACAGGCGGACCTCACTGAGCTCAGAAAAGCCGGATGCGAAGTTAAGTTTAAGAGCGTCCAGGAAGGTACCCGCCTCTACATGCTCGAACTTCTTAAAAAATTCGCATGAGATTTTGCTTTACCTTCACACCTCGGTTCAGCAGCGCGGTAAAAGCCGCGTTTCTGGATCGAGACGGCGTCATCAATGTCGACTACGCCTATGTCCACAGGCGGGAAAATTTCCATTTCATTCCCGGCGCGCTTGAGGGCGCTGCCGAGCTTGTCCGAAAAGGCTATCAGCCGGTTATCGTGACAAACCAGAGCGGCATCGGACGCGGCAAATACAGTATTGAAGAGTTTCGCGAGCTGAGCTTTTGGCTTGCCGGTGTTTTCGAGCGGCACAACGCTCCGCTCTCGGCCCTGTATTTTTGCCCTCACCATCCGACGCATGCTTTTGCTCCTTACCTGAAAGACTGCGATTGTCGAAAACCCAACCCCGGGATGCTGCTTCAAGCCGCGCAGGATCTCAATATTAACCTGACGCAAAGCGTTCTCATCGGTGATAAACCTTCCGACATACAAGCCGCCAAAGCCGCCGGCCTCTCCGAGGCTGTTTTAGTTCAGTCTGACGGCACAAAACCTTTAACCGAGTGCACCGTTCCGCACTTACAAGCGAAAGACCTTCTCGCCGCCGCTAAATTACTATGAGTCAGCATCTTCCTCCTCCTTCTTTCGAGAAAAAGATTGTTCCCTTCGAAGAGCTCGAAGAATTCGTAAGCAAGCTCCCGCATCCGATCGTCCTGACGAACGGCGTCTTTGACATCCTGCACCGCGGTCATGTGACTTACCTGGCACAAGCCGCTTCTCTAGGTGCCAGCTTGGTCGTCGCCGTCAACAGTGACGAATCCGTGCGGATGCTCGGCAAAGGACCGGACCGTCCGATTAATTCGGAAAACGACAGAGCCGCTGTCCTTGCCGCATTGGAAAGTACTGCCTGTGTTGTGATTTTCAAAGATAAGGTTCCGCTAGAAGTTGTAAAAAAAGTCCGCCCCGACATTTACGTCAAGGGCGGAGATTATGAGATCTCTCAGCTTCCTGAAGCCGAGATCGTTCACTCATACGGCGGAAAAGTTGTGACGGTCGCTTTTGACTACGACCGCAGCACAACCAAACTCCTCAATAAGGTCAGATCTAAATAATTCTGTAGCCTTCTTTACGGGCGTAGTGAACGGTTGCGTTCAGGAAGCCTTGTTTGGAGCCGCAGTCAAAGCGCTCTCCGTCGTACTTGCAGGCGATCGTTTTGCCTTTAGGAATTTCACGGGCGATCGCATCGGTCAGCTGGATTTCTCCTCCGGCACCGCGGTCGATCTTGCGAAGACTGTCAAAGATTTCAGGTTCAAGAACATAGCGTCCGATCACTGCCATGGTCGAGGGTGCAACCTGAGGATCAGGTTTCTCAACAATAGAGCGGATCGTCGGACACTTCTCGTGTTCACCGTTAACTTCGACAATACCGTATTGTTTGGTCAGTTCACGAGGAACGGTTTGTACAGCAAGTACGTTGCCGCCGTCATTCTCTTCACGGGCCTTGATCAGCTGGGCAATCGCAGGCTGTTTGGCATCAATCAGGTCATCAGCCAGTAAAACGGCAAACGGCTCTTCCCCGACAACGGGCTGTGCGCAGAGAACTGCGTGTCCCAGGCCAAGCGGTTCAGGCTGACGGATAAAAATGAAATTAATTCCGGGCGGCACAACTGCTTTCAATGTAGCCAAAAGGGCATTCTTATTTTTGCTCTTTAAGTCGCGCTCAAGCTCGGGCGCGCTGTCAAAGTGGTCTTCAATGGCGCGTTTATGGCGGCCGGTAATGAAGATCATATCTGTAATACCGGCAGCTGCTGCCTCTTCAACTGCGTACTGGATCAAAGGTTTATCCACCACGGGAAGCATCTCTTTCGGCATCGCTTTCGTTGCGGGAAGGAAACGAGTGCCGAGTCCGGCAACCGGGAATACTGCTTTTCTAACAGGTTTCATTTTCGTCATTTGAGTACAAAACACTACTGCGGTAAGTTTAATCGTCTTCTCAAAAAATTCGAACCTTAGCCGTTTGCGATCGCTTTGGCCAAAGCCTCCGCCGCATTCGCATCGTTAGCTATATATTCGTCGCCCCAGATTTCTTGGAGCTTAGCTCTCATACGTTCCTCACAAATCTTTGCGACTTCGTGGCGCGTGAGATCTTTTGTGTTGGTAATCGGTTCCAAAAAGTGAACAACCACTTCGACGTCTTCCATCGTGACGACATTCCACAAGGAACCGAACAAAGTGACATCGCCGGAAAAAGCAGCCTGCTTAGTCGGCTTTCCTTTGTTTTTGTAGGAAAGAATCACGGGCTGGACCGTTGCTCCGATCTCACAGGCCGGCGCAATAAAGTTGGCTTTAATCGGCAGAAGTTCATTGCCGAAAGTTGTGGTACCTTCGGCGAAAATCGTGACAGCTTCGCAGTTGCAAAGCGCACCGCGAATGTCATCGTTGATGCGCAAAATCGCACGCTTACTTGAGCGATTGATAAAAAGCGTTCCGATCTGCTGAGCGATCAACCCGAAAATCGGCCACTTCGCAATTTCGGTCTTCGCGATAAAGCGACTAGGAAGCTGGGAGTCCAAAGAGAAGATGTCCAGCCAAGAAACATGGTTGCTCAAAACCAGACAGGCCGGAGGTGTATCTGTCAGACCGCATTCATGCAGCAGCTCGGGTACATGGCCTTCATAACTGCAGCGAACCCCGGCAAGCTTCAGCACCTGAGTCGGATAATAGCGAAGCATCCTGCCTTTTTCTTTGCGGTCTACGCGTTTAAACCGCGTATACGCCTGAAAAAGACAAACGAAGGTATAACAAATGACTCGGCTGAACCGCCAAATGCCTTTAATGGTTTTCATTTTTATCTCCGGGAACTTTGTTCAGCCATTGGTCAAGAATAATCGCAGCGGCCTCATCGTCGATGGGCTCGTCGTCATCGGCATCATGATAGCTTTCAGCCTCTACCGAGCTGTAGCGCTCGTCTTCCCGAACCACGGGAATCCCGTACCGGCCTTCCACTTGATTAGCGAAACGTTCGCAGATCGGCGTCATGTCATTCGGTTTGCCGTCTTTATGACGAGGTACACCGACTACAACAGCGGCAGGCTGCCACTCCGAGAGCACCTGTGTAATTTCTGCCCATTTCTGATCATTCTTTTTCCAGTGAATGATTCTCAGAGGGCGTGCAGACTTGGTCAATAAATTTCCGACGGCGACGCCGATCCTTTTTAAACCGTAATCAAAAGCAATGACAATCGAATCTTCCGACAGTCTTTCCAGTGCAGATTGCTGAGACATCTTATTTAAGTAACGAAAAAGGGGCCGAAACTTGTCCTGAGAACGCCCCTGAAAAGCCCTATTCTAATTCTCAAGAGGCTTTTTCTTTTCCTTTCTAAAAGCGAAAAGCCTTAATTAGGCTCCTTGTCGCCTAAAATTCGCTCATATACGTGAGGAGAAAAAAACAATGGTTGAGTTCAGTGCGACGCTCTCAGACGCTCTCGCTCCGGTAACACTCATTTCCGGTGTGGGTTTGCTGCTGGTGTCCATGTCTGCGCGCTATTGCCATGCCACAAGCCGAATCCGTCAGCTGCTGGCTGAACGAAAAGAAGAATCCGAAGATTTCCATGAAGAAATCGACCAGTCCATCGACCTGATTTACAAGCGTGCCAGCCTTCTTAAAACCGGCATCCTGACATTGATGATCTCGGCCGCTTTCAGCAGTCTGCAGGTTTTGGTGATCGTAATCGAACGCCTCTTCAGCCTGGACTTATCTCTGATGAAATCAACAATGCTGCTGGCCTCCGTGATCTTCATCGTCATCTCAAGCTGTATTTACGTCAGTGAAGTTCAGGTTTCGGTAAAAGCGCTCGGCTTAACCGTCCACCATCACAACAGACCGCAATAGGAGAACAAAAATGCTTTCTTACGCGGTAACGCTTTCCGATGCTTTGACGCCGATCACTTTGATTTCCGGCGTCGGCCTGCTGCTTTTGGCTATGACAGCCCGCTACAACTACACCACCGACCGAGTGCGCGCTTTGCTTAAAGAGCGTCGTCAAAAAGCGCCGGTGATTGATCCCGTCCTTGAAAAAGCCATTCGACTCACTTACGAGCGCAGCCACTTATTGAAGAACGCAATTCTGGCAGTGACGACTTCTGCTGCCTTCTCCGGTATTCTCGTTTTGGTGACGATCCTTGAACACCTTCTAGAGCTGAAGATGGAAGTTTGGAAATCCACGATGCTCCTGACCGCTGTCGTCTTCATTGTCGTCTCTACCATTTTCTTTGTGCTGGAAGTCCAAATTTCTCTGAAGACCATCCGCACCTCCATTCGCGTCGCGAGAGGCTCATAGTGGTGCAGTTCCGCTGATTATTTCCTCCAAAAAGGCGATGATGGAACCATCGTCATTGGAGGAAAATATGACACAAAATTACGCAAACAATCGTGTGGTAAATGAACTGCTGATGCCTCTTAAGAAGCGCAGCGGTGCAATGATCGGCTGGGGTATCTTCTGTATCGTCCTCGGTACGATCGGTTTATTTGCGCCTATCGCATTCTCGGTCGGCGTCACGATCTTTATTGGTGCAATGCTTTTGGTTTCCGGTGCAACCGGCTTAGCCCTTTTCTGGAAAGCAGAAGGCTGGGGTGCAAGAACCGCCGCCATTGTCCTTGCCCTTCTGACCGCTTTAACCGGCCTGCTTCTGATGTTCTATCCGATTGCCGGAACTGAAACACTCACACTCTTCCTGGCCTCTTACTTCATCGCCATCGGCTTAGTTAAATGCTGGGCCGCTCTGTCCAATACGGATGCAAAAGGCTGGGGACTGATGCTCTTCTCCGCCATCGTTTCTTTACTGTTGGGCGGCTGCCTCTGGTGGGGTTGGCCTCAGAGCGCTACATGGATTTTCGGCATCTTCGTTGCAATCGAACTGATCTTCGACGGATGGACCGCCCTTATGTTCGGTCTTGAAGTCAGAGCTCTTCCGGACGACGATAACGACAATAAGTAATTTGCAGCATCTAGAGATCTAAAATCCCGCTTTGCAGCTTCGCAGAGCGGGATTTTTATTTGCTCGGGCTCAGGACATCCGGCCGAGCACGGATGTCCTCACGGGTTATTCAGTTAAGTCTTTTCCGGCTTCTTTCTGAACATCAGCTGTCAGCTGGTCAAGCATGCGATCAGAGAACTTCTCGAGACGTTCGATCTGATCAGCGCTGTCGAGTTTCAGGAGGTCATCCAAAGAAGATTCCTGAACCGGATAGCTGTACTGCACGCGGATGCCCTGGATCGTGTCGTCGAGCGTGAAAGAGCTCAGGCGTTCAGACAAGCCCTGCGGCAGAATAACCGGCAGTGTTTCTCTTCTCATCGGCGCTTCGGAAGCCGGCAAAATCGGCATCGGAGTTTCCGACAAGTCTTTGAGCATTTCGAAGATATGGGCGAACGGCACGGAGATGTTGAGCATCATTACGTCGCGTTCCAGATGAATATATTCTTTACCTTCGATTGTCTCCGAGGACGGAACGCCGGAAGGAATAAGACCGGTTTCTCCGATGGACTGCGTCATGCAAAGTGCAATGTCGGATGTCCAGTCCGGAGCTTTGCCGATTTCGTAATAGACGTCCTGTTCCATCAAGTTTGCGATGGCGTAGAAGCCATAAGTAGGATTCTTCTCGGCGATACTCTTTAAGATCGACTGAGCATGACGAAGATTCTTAATCATGACCGGGAAGCTGATAACACGGAAAATTCCGTCAGGAGCAGCAAAATAGGTCGGCAGTCTTTTATCCCCGACCAGCCAAGTCAGATGGTACATCTCTTCGGCTTTTTTCTTTGCGAGCTGGTCCCACATGGAAGGAAAGCCATTTTCGTAAAGCATGGCAAAGACTTGAATCAGCGGAGTGGTATCGGACTGCTCCGTCGCGCTGCCCTCTTCGCCTTCCCAAACCTGAGTGGCTGTGTAGCGATGAGTCTTAGCACCCCAATTCAGCGTGATTTTGGCTTTTTGCTGAGCGTCCGACCATTCCGCTCTCCAGCCCTCAGCAGTCAGCAGAAATGTCCCTTCGTTCAGCGGTCCGAAAACCAAATACGGAGGAAGATCCGCCGGTGACTTCACCGCTTCCGGTTTGAAAGCACCCCAGTTAAAGGCACTTCTCGATGGAGAAGGCGCATTGACTAATGCAATCTGAAAAAGCTCGCCTAAGTTCTTATCGTCAAAAGGCTCTTGAGAAGCCTGTTTTTCTGTCTGATCTGACATACGCAAAATCCTTCCGTTTCATTTCTTTATGTTCGGCAGAGTGTACACCGAGAAAAAATAATGACCTGTCATTCAAGACCGCTTTAAGCTCCGAAAAAAGAAGGCCCCCGAAGGAGCCCTCAATTCAAAACCGACAAAAAATTAACCTACCCAGAAGCGAGCGTTTTGGAAGATTCTCGCCCACGGCGTCACGTTCTTCAGCAGCGGTGAGCGCCAGGACATTTGGGTTGCACGCCAGCTGCGTTCGGGGTGCGGCATCATAATCGTCGCGCGTCCGTCTGCTGTCGTAAATGCCGTCTTACCGCCGTGAGAGCCGTTCGGATTGAGCGGATAGACTTCGGTCGGCATCTGTTTAGAGTCGACATAGCAGGCGGCGCAGATTGCCTCAGCCTCATCTAACGGATTCGCCCAATAAGCACGTCCTTCGCCGTGAGAGTTCACGATCGGGAGTGTGGCACCGGTCATATCCGTAAAGAAGATAGACGGGGACTCAAGGATTTTGACATTGACCAAACGAGCTTCGAACTGCTCAGAGAGGTTGCGAACGAAAGCAGGCCAATGATCAGCACCGGGGATAAGATCCTTGAGCTGAGAAATCATCTGGCAGCCGTTGCAGACGCCCAACGTAAACGTTGTCGGCGTTTCGAAGAAGCGGCGGAACGAGCTCTGCAGTTTGGCGTTGTGCAGAATGGTCTTCGCCCATCCGCCGCCGGCGCCTAACACGTCACCGTAGGAGAAGCCGCCGCAAGCTGCCAAACCCACAAAGTCGGCAAGCTTGGCTCTGCCTTCGAGAAGGTCGGTCATATGAACGTCTACGGCATCAAAACCTGCCTGCAGGAAGGCGCTGGCCATCTCGTTCTGGCTGTTAACGCCCTGTTCTCTCAGGATCGCAACCTTCGGACGAACACCGGTATTGATAAAAGGAGCCGCCAGGTTTTCTTCCGGATCAAAGCCCATCGTCAGCACTAAGCCGCCGTTGTGCTTATCGGAGATGAGCTCGTACTCGCTGTCAACGCATTCGGGATTGTCACGCATTCTGGCAATCTGCCAGCTGACTTCATTCCAAGCTTTCTGCAGGTCGACGCGATCTTCCGAAAGAACGCATTTGCCTTCAAGATAAATATTGAGGTGATCGTCCTGAGTCAGGTTGCCCAGATACTTGAGCGACCAGCCCATGCCGGCAGCTTCAAAGTCTCTTTCCACTTCGGCAGCGCGTCCGCGAGCGACCTGAATGACCGCGCCGAGCTCTTCATTGAACAATGCCTGGTTAAGCGTACGGTCTTTGCTCACAAGCGCATCGGCCACAATTTCTACGCCGACATGGCTAGCAAACATCATTTCGCAGAGGGCTGCAGCCAAACCGCCGTCGCTTCTGTCGTGATAAGCGAGAATCGCGCCTTTGGCGGATAAGGAACGAATCAGCTCAAGGAACTTTTTCAGCTCTTTGGGGTCTTCCATATCCGGTGTCACGGAATCAAAACGCTGCGTCACTTGAGAGTAAACAGAGCCGCCGAGACGATCTTTGCCGTGTCCGAGGTCAATCAGCAGCAAGGAGCTGTCGCGAACCGATTCAGCAAACATCGGAAGCAGGTTGTTTCGAATGTCATAAACCGGTGCCGCAGCGGAAACCACTAAGGAAACAGGCGAGACCACGGTCTTGGCTTCTCCGGCTTGGTCTTTCCAGGAAGTCTTCATGGAAAGAGAATCTTTACCGACGGGGATGCTGACGCCTAATTCCTGACAGAAACTGCTGGCTGCACTGACTCCGTCATAGAGCGCAGCGTCCTGGCCTTTAACACCGCAGGCACCCATCCAGTTAGCCGACAAGATAATACGGTCGAGGTTTACGTCGGCGCTGACCAGATTCGTCAGAGCTTCGCCAATAGCCATGCGGCTTGCTGCCGCAGCGTTAGAAACGGCAATCGGCGTTTTTTCGCCCATAGCCATTGCTTCGCCCTTGAACTCTTCAAAGGAAACTGCCGTTACAGCAGCATCTGCAACCGGGACCTGCCAAGGACCGACCATCTGATCGCGGACAGTCATGCCGCCGACGGTTCTGTCGCCGATCGTGATCAGGAATTTCTTGCTTCCGACAGTCGGATGAGCCAGAACTTCATATAAAGCTTTGCGCGTATCGACTGCCTTGTCTGTTTCCATCTTCACGGGCTCAGCGTGTTCTGCATCGCGGTGCATCTTCGGCGTTTTGCCGAGCAATACGCTCATAGGCATATCTACTGCAGGTTCTTCGCCCTGTCTGCGCGTGACGACTAACTCGTCATCGGCAGAAATTTCACCGAGCACAGCATATGGGCAGCGTTCACGTTTGCAGTACTGATCGAACTGTTCAAGACGTGCTGGATCGATCGCCAAAGAATATCTTTCCTGCGATTCGTTACACCAAATCTCGAGCGGGCTCATGCCGCTTTCTTCAACCGGGACTTTGTTCAGATCCAGTTTTGCGCCCTTACCGGAAAGGTCTGCCAGTTCGGGCATTGCGTTAGAAAGACCGCCCGCCCCGATATCGTGAATCGCCAGGATCGGATTTTCCTCGCCGGCTTCCCAGCAGCGGTCGATCACTTCCTGTGCGCGGCGTTCCATTTCCGGGTTGCCGCGCTGAACGCTGGCAAAGTCTAAGGATTCACTGTTGGCACCTGCACCCATGGAAGAAGCCGCACCGCCGCCGATACCGATACGCATGCCCGGACCGCCCAGCACCACAAGGAGCGTGCCTGTCGGAAGTCCGAGTTTATGTGTCTGATCGTTGCGGATGTTGCCTAGACCGCCGGCCAGCATAATAGGCTTGTGATAGCCGTAGCGAGTTCCGTCAACGTTGGCTTCGAAAGAGCGGAAGTACCCAAGAATGTTGGGGCGGCCGAATTCGTTGTTAAATGCAGCGCCGCCGAGCGGACCTTCGATCATGATCTCCAGCGGAGAAGCCATGCGGGAGGGCGCCCCGTAGTAAGGAGCGGCCTCAGAAGCCTTACTGACATCTCTGTCATTTTCCCAGGCCTGTTCATGTCCCGGAAGTCGAAGCGCAGAGACGGTAAATCCGGTTAAGCCGGCTTTAGGTCTTGCTCCCCGGCCGGTTGCACCTTCATCTCGAATCTCACCGCCGGAGCCGGTTGAAGCGCCGGGGAACGGGGAGATTGCGGTCGGATGGTTATGCGTCTCGACTTTGAAGACGGAGTGCGTCGGCTCAACGACGGTGGAATAAGAACGGCCGCCGACGGCGTCTTCATTTCCTCGCGGATACATACGGGCCGTATCGCCGCCCTCGAAAATAGCGGCATTGTCGGAATACGCAACAATGGTTCCTTCCGGATGAGCCTTATGCGTTTCGCGGATCATGGAAAAAAGTGACTTGTCTTTCTCTTCTCCGTCGATGGTCCAGCTGGCGTTAAAAATCTTATGGCGGCAGTGCTCGGAGTTGGCCTGAGCAAACATCATGAGCTCAACATCCGTTGGATTGCGGTTCAGCTTGGTAAAGGCATCAATTAAATATTGAATTTCGTCCTCATTCAATGCCAGACCGAGTTCGACATTTGCCTTTTCAAGCGCTTCTCTGCCTTGTCCGACGATATCGATCGACTGCATGTCCTTGCCTTTTGCATCGGCAAACACGATGGCCGGATTCACGTCTGGGCTCACGACACTTTCTGTCATGCGATCATGCAGAACGGCAGCGATTGCTTCGCGTTCTTCGGGCTTGAGGACAGCATTTCCTTTCAGAATCAATTCATAGCAAGTGCCTCGTTCCACTCGAAGCACTTTCTTGAGTCCGCAGTTATGAACGATATCCGTCGCCTTAGAGGCCCAGGGAGAAATCGTTCCCAAACGCGGAATAACCATAAAGCGTTCGGTTGAAGCGGTAACAATTGCTTCCTCTCCGTAGTCGAGGATCGATTCCAGCGTGTGAAACTCTTCAGAGGAAAGAGCGCCGTCTACATTGACAAAATGAATATAGCGGCTGTTGAGAGTAACAACTTCCGGACAGATCTTTTGAATCTTTTTCAAAAGACGTTCCGTCCTAAAGTCGGAAAGTGCACGTGAGGCATCGAGGCGTAACTGTGTCGTATTGCTCATTTTTAAGCTTTGTTCCTGTGGGGGAATTCGCTTCCTCCGGGATTGTGGATCAAGATTGAAAGAGGTTTGGAGTCAGTATTCTAATATTTTCGACCTTGCTTCGGACCATTGGCGAAACGGTTTGCCTCGGTACTGCAGCTTAGGCCAAAAACAACAAATCCCAAGGCTCCGAATACTCAGAATTCCTTGGGATATTTTTTGCATATGTCGGTCTCAATTACGGGATAAGGATGACACGGTAATCGTTGATGTTGGTCCTTGTGGGGCCGGTATCAAGCAAATCACCGAGTTTGCCGAAGAATTCCTCTGCATTATGTTCCTCAAGGTACTGCTGAGGATCTAAGCCCAATTCTTCGGCTCTAGCCATGCTGTCGGGACGCAGAATTGCACCGGCGGCCTCTCCGTTCCCGTCCACACCGTCGGTGTCTGTAGCCATGGCGTAGATAGGCTCACACTTGAGTTCCTGAGCAAGCGCCAGCAGGAACTCTGAGCACGGGCCGCCCTTACCGATGCGTCGGCCGGTCAGCGTTACCGTGCACTCTCCGCCGGATAAAAGCACCACCGGTTTGCGGCGCGGCTTGGAGAGTTCGAGACGAACTTTGCGGGCAACCTGCTGAGCAACCGCTTTTGCTTCACCGGTAATACCGTCGCCGATAATAACCGGACGCATGCCTTTCTCCTTAAAGAAAGCTGCTGCGACTTGCAGACCTTTGAAAGAGTTCGCAATGATCTTATTTTTGACGCCGCGCATTCTCGGATCACCGATTTTAGGAGTCTCGGGAATAATGCCGCGAGCACCGTTGCGCAGGTGATTCAAAATCGAGGGAGGAGCTTCGACATGCGCCTGGCTCAGATACCACAGAGCATCGGCATAAGTGGAGAAGTCTTCGGCACATGGTCCGGAGGCGATATCGGAGGGATTGTCGCCGACGGTGTCCGAAATAATCAGAGAAAGGACTTCGGCACCTTTAGCGCGGGCAGCCAATGCGAGTTGACCGCCTTTCACCTGTGAAACGTGTTTGCGGATAGCATTGATATGGTCGATGGAAGTGCCGGACTTCAGCAAATCCTCCGTCACCTTCCGAATATCTTCAATGGTGACGCCTTCGACAGGAAGAGAAAGAAGACTGGAGCCGCCACCCGAAATCAAGGCAAGCAGCAAGCTGCCCTCTTTCAGATGGTCGAGCTGATCCATCATCTTCTGCGTTGCTTCCAAGTTTGATTTGTCCGGAATCGGATGAGAAGCCTCAAGTACCTGGATCTTATGAGTCTCCTCCGAATGGCCGTGGCGCGTGATCACCACGCCCGTTAAATCTTTTTCCGGCCAAGCCTGCTCCACCGCTGCAGCCATACTGGCGGCAGCCTTTCCTGCACCGACGACAACTACATCTCCTTGGAAGGTTGAAGGGATATGAGGCGGCACAACCTTATGAGGATCTGCGGCATCAATTGCTACATAGAAGGACTCTACGAGGAGCTCTTCAAAACGGTCTTTTTCTTTAGTCAAGGGAACCTCTGCTTTATCATTCTTAGTTTCCTAGATATCGGGCGGTTTTACTAGCGGGGATTTCTATTAATTCTTCCGGCGTTCCTTCAAAAAGGATTGTTCCTCCGTCCTCTCCGCCGCCCGGACCCATATCAATAATCCAATCGGCCGCTCGGATAACATCCAAGTTGTGCTCGATAATCAATAACGTATTCCCCGCATCCTGCAGTTTCTTAAACACCGACAGCAACATCGAAACGTCGTGAAAATGCAATCCGGTCGTCGGCTCATCAAGTACGTACAGTGTTTTCCCCGTTCCCCTCTTGGAAAGTTCATGCGCCAGTTTCACGCGCTGAGCCTCTCCGCCGGAGAGCGTTGTCGCACTTTGTCCTAACTTGATATAACCAAGTCCGACATCTGCGAGGGTCCGCAGTTTTCTCGCAACTGCCGGAACTGCCGAGAAGACCTCCAAGGCTTCATCTACGGTCAGATCCAGCACTTCCGCAATATTTCTTCCTTTGTATTCAACTTCCAACGTTTCACGATTGTAGCGGGTACCACCGCAAACGTCACATGGAACATACATGTCAGGTAAAAAGTTCATTTCGACTTTTACCAGACCTTCGCCTTCGCAGGCCTCACATCGACCGCCTTTGACATTAAAGGAGAAACGTCCTGACCCGTATCCCCTCTCTCTCGCAATCGGAGTTTCCGCAAATAAATCACGAATACCCGCAAGAACGCCGGTATAGGTTGCAGGGTTGGAACGAGGCGTCCGTCCGATGGGACTCTGGTCTACAGCGATGACTTTATCGAAAAACTGGAGACCCGACACTGATTTGTAGGGACAAGGCTGAGTTTGCGCACGGTTCAGAGCATGAGCGGCGATGTTGTAAATTGTCTGGTTCACTAAGGTCGACTTGCCCGAGCCGGACACGCCTGTCACAACGGTCATAAGACCTACGGGCACGGAAACATCTACATTCTTCAGGTTATGGCCCGAAGCGCCTTTGACCTCCAAGAACCGGCCGTCCGGTTTCTTTCGCTCCGTATTTTGGCGAACTTTAAGCCTGCCGCTGAGGTAAGCTCCCGTCAGGGAATTGGGATCGGCTTCGATTTCTTTCGGCGTCCCCGCAGCAATGACTTCTCCGCCGTGCACGCCGGCAGCCGGGCCCATGTCCACAACGTAGTCGGCAGCTCGGATGGTGTCCTCGTCATGCTCTACAACAACCACACTGTTGCCGAGATCTCTCAGCGTTTTCAGCGTGTGAATCAGCTTATCGTTATCACTTTGATGGAGACCGATAGAAGGCTCGTCGAGTACATAAATAACTCCGCTCAGTCTCGAACCGATTTGACCGGCCAATCGAATTCTTTGCGCTTCACCGCCGGAAAGTGTGTCTGCCCGTCGATCCAAGGTGAGATAGCTCAGCCCCACATCAATTAAAAACTTCAGACGAAACAGGATTTCGTCGATGAGCTTTTTACCGATATCCAGAGACGCGCCTTCGAGCTTGAGCGTTCGGAAATAAGTCTCTGCCTTGTCCAACGGAAGCGCCGAAATATCCTGAATGGCTTTTTTGTGCTCTCCCGAACCGATGTAAGTGCTGCGTGCAGCCTCATTAAGTCGGGCGCCGCGACAAGCAGGACAAGTCTGAAGCGAACGCCATTTTTCAAGATCGGCTTTCACTGCAGAACTTTCAGTTGTCTCAAAACGCCGATTCGACATCGGAATAATGCCTTCGAAGGGCTGCTCGCGAGTGATCTTCTCTCCCTTCGGACTGCAAAAGGTCAGCGATATCTTGTCCTTGGTGCCGTACAAAACCATTTCCTGCGCCTCAGGACTCAGTTTTTCCCAAGGCTCATCCAATGAAATATGCTTTGCTTTAGATAAATCCTGAAGCAGCGTGAAGTTGTACGGCTGCGTGCAGCTCCAGCCCTGTATCGCACCGCTTCTTAGGGAGAGCTCGGGAAATTCAACTACTTTATTGATATCCCAGCCGTCGACCTCTCCCATGCCGTTGCAAGTCGGACAACTGCCGGTTGGACTGTTAAATGAGAAAAGTTTAGGCTCGAGCTTGGGAACCGAGTATCCGCAGTAAGGACAGGCATATCGGTCGGAAAAGACTTCTTCTTCATTGTCATCCATATCAAATGCGATGACCTTTCCGTCCGACAGTCTCAAGGCCGCTTCCGCGCCTTCAGCAATACGCTGACGCGAATCTTCTTTGACCCTTAGACGATCAACAACAATATCTAAGGTATGAGCGCCCTCTTCGAGTTTCGGCAGCTCATCAATCGTCACAATTTCGCCGTCAATGCGGAAACGTGTGTAGCCCCGTGCCTGCAAGTCCTCTAACAAAGAGGCGACATTTGAATTTCTGCCCTTTGAAACCGGTGCAATCAGCAGGGTTCGCTTGCCCTGATATTTCAGAAGAATCTTATCGGCAATTTCAGAAACCGGGAGTGCTTTCAGAGGAATATCGTGGTTCGGACAATACGGCACGCCGATGCGGGCAAATAGCAATCGGAGGTAATCATTGATTTCCGTGATCGTTCCTACCGTCGAGCGAGGATTATGACTCGCGCCTTTCTGTTCGATTGAAATGGCGGGAGAAAGCCCTTCGATAAGATCTACGTCCGGCTTTTCCATCAGCTCAAGAAACTGACGGGCATATGAGGAAAGACTCTCGACGTAGCGCCGCTGTCCTTCGGCATAGAGCGTGTCAAATGCTAAGGAACTCTTTCCGGAACCGGAAACGCCGGTAAGGACCACAAGACGGTCCTTGGGAATATCGATATCGATATTCTTTAGGTTATGTGTTCGCGCTCCGCGGATTCGGATTTCTGACATCGGTTTTTCCTTTTGTGTGAGCATATTAGCTAAATTCTTCATGGCTTTCACCTTTACCCACCCGTGGAGCCAACTTTAACGAATACCGCGGAATTCCCTATGGGTGAACGCGAGGATAGATGGCGGTCGAACCGGTGAGGTTCGCGTGATAGGAGCATCTGGTAAGGCGTACCGGTTCCTCACAATCTTCGCGCACGTGAGTGCAGGAGAGTTCATCCTCGTCTGCTCCGTTCGTTTTTCTTCCGGATCGTTAAAATGTGCGGCTCGGTCGGAAAATCAGCCGGCCGCATCTTTTATCTCTTCAAAAGGAAAATCATGGCCTCTGTGAACAAAGTCATCCTTCTCGGTACGCTCGGACGCGATCCTGAAGTCCGTTTCTCTGCTAATCAGCTTCCTATCGCATCTTTAAGTCTGGCGACGTCTTCTTTTAGACGCTCCGCAGAAAGTCAGGACAGAATTGAAGAGACCGAATGGCATCGAGTGACATTGTTCGGACGTCAGGCCGAAATCGCTCAACAGTATCTCCGAAAAGGTTCCCGCGCTTACATCGAGGGGCGGCTCCGCACTAGAAAATATGAAAAAGACGGACAAACGCATTACGTCACTGAAATCGTTGCAGAACAGCTGCAGCTGATTGACCGCCGCCAGGATTCTCCCGCCGACGGAAACTTCTCTGACGGAAATTCCGGTTACGCTCCGAGCAGAAGCGCTTCACGCAGCAGCGGATATTCCTCCGGAAACCAGTATGCTTCTCAGCCTAAAACTCAGAACGCGTTCGACGACGAAGAACCTCCGTTCTAATCTTGATTTCAAGCCGCTTTTCTGCGGCTTTTTTACAGTTTTGTGTTTTTATTTCCGAAGGTTGTCGTTAGAATGAAACGATCAACATGAGGAAGAATTAACAATGGCTTCTGTAAATAAAGTAATTATTCTCGGCAATCTCGGCCGGGATCCTGAAACCCGTTTTTCCGGAAACAACCTTCAAATCACTTCGATGAGCGTCGCTACGACCTCTTATCGCAGAAGTGCAGAAACTCAGGAGCGCGTAGAAGAAACGGAATGGCACCGTGTGGTCCTTTTCGGTCGCCAGGCTGAAATCGCTCAGCAGTATCTGAAGAAAGGCTCTCGCGTTTATCTGGAAGGCCGCCTTCGCACTCGCAAATGGGAAAAAGACGGACAGACACACTATTCCACCGAAATCTTGGCTGATACGCTGCAGCTGATCGACAGAAAATCCGACGTAGTCGGAGGCGGTCAAAGCTACGCGCCGCAAAGCAGCGGTGACGGTTTTGAATCTCCGGCCGCTCCGCGCCGCTCTGAATTTACTTCCGGCGCCCCGGCCGCACGTCCTGCAGCGCCTGCTCAGCCGGCAGCTCCGGTTCCTTCGGCCGCGCCGACGGATGATTTTGAAGCAGACGAAATTCCGTTCTAACAAGACCACATATGGTTAAGCCGCCCGCGGGCGGCTTTCTCTTTGTCCGGAGAACAGCTATTCGTGGCGAACGGCCTCGATCGGATCGAGCTGAGCCGCTCTGCGGGCCGGAAAGTAACCGAAAATAATTCCGATAAACGCGGCAAAGCAGAATGCCAGCACGTTGATGCCGGGACTGAAAATAAAAGGCACGCCCATGAAGTGCGTCAGCAAAACAGAAGCGCCGAAAGCCAAGATAACTCCGAGCAGGCCTCCGAAGCAGGCGAGCATGATGGATTCCACAAGGAACTGAAGCAGCACTTCCCGCTCGGTCGCGCCGATCGCCAAACGCACACCGATTTCTTTTGTGCGCTCCGTCACACTTACCAGCATGATGTTCATAATGCCGATGCCACCGACCAAAAGACTGACCGCTGCCACGGCACCGAGAAGCATCGTCAGCACCTGCGTAGTTTTGGAAATCGTTTCAATCAGCTCCGAGGTGTCAAGAATATTGAAGTTGTCCATCTCAGAACTCGACAAAGAGCGTCTTTCTCGCAGAAGAAGCCGAGAACTCTCTTTGACGCGTTCAATATCACTGCCGGGTTCCACCGCCACGGTAATCAGAGGAATGCGAACATTTCCGCTGATGCGGCGCTGGAAAGTGTTCAAAGGAATAATGACAACATCGTCTTTGTCCATTCCCATGCCGGACTGGCCTTTTTGTTCAAGCTCGCCGATGATTTGGCAGGAGAAGCCTTTGACGCGTAGCAGTTTGCCCAAAGCATCGTGGTTTTCAAAGAGCTCTTTTTTAACCGTCTGTCCGATGACGCAGACCGCACTTCCGGCCCTAAGCTCAGACTGCTCAAAATTTCTGCCTTCCTGAATCGTCAGATTATTGATGGAAAAATAGTCGTTGGTCGTTCCGATCACGGAGGTCGACCAGTTCTTACCGTTTGCCACGACGACTTGAGTGGATGTGCGCGAAGGCGCTACCGCTTTGATACCGGCGATTTGTGTCGCCAAGGCTTCCGCATCCGATTCTTTGAAAGACGGCGCACCGACAGACTGCCCCGGACCCAACCTTTGGCCGGGACGAATCATCAGCGAGTCCGATCCCAATGAGGCAATCTGATCACGCACCTGCTGAGTCGCGCCGTTTCCGACGGTGACCATCGTAATCACTGCCGCCACGCCGATCACAATACCAAGCACGGTCAGAATCGACCGCATCGGATTTCGGAATATTTGTCTGAGCGCAAGAAGAAGAGCGTTGCCTAACATGGTTTGTTCTCCTGATCCGAAGCTACGGTACCGTCCACGAAGTGAACGATACGTTTCGCGTATTTGGCCATGTCAGGCTCATGTGTCACCAATACAACCGTAATGCCTTCTTCATCGTTGAGTTTTTGGAGAAGCTTCATGATTTCAACGCTTCGATGCGAATCCAAACTTCCCGTTGGCTCATCTGCAAGGAGCAGTTTCGGATGCGTTACGATCGCTCGCGCGATGGCGACACGCTGCTGCTGACCTCCGGAAAGCTCGGCCGGCGTGTGGTCTTTCCACTGCGTCAGGCCGACCTTATCCAAAGCCTCCAGCGCCATTTCATGCCGGACTTTGGCAGGCTCTCCGCGGTAAAGCAACGGAAGCTCTACGTTTTCTATTGCACTCGTACGCGGCAGCAGATTAAATCCCTGAAACACGAAGCCCAAATATTGACGACGTAAGAGCGCGCGCTGATCCCGCGTAAAGTGTTCGACGTGGAAACCGTTGAATAAATACTGCCCGCGTGTCGGCGTATCCAAAGCACCGATGATGTTCATCGTCGTCGATTTTCCTGAGCCGCTCGGCCCCATAATCGCAACAAACTCTCCGGCATTGATGCTCAAATCCACATGATGAAGTGCATCGAATGCAGTCGGTCCCGTTCCGTACCGCTTGCCGATGCCGATTAACTGGACAAGCGGCTTATCTCCGGAGCTCATTATTTCGCTCCGCGTCTTTGGTCAACGATGACTTTATCGCCGGCAGAAAACTTGCCTTCGAGCACTTGGGTCATCTTACCGTCCGTAAAACCCACAACCAGCGGAACCGGCACGGCCTGACCGTCTTTCTCTATGTAAACTTCGGCCTTCTTTTGAGAAGCATTCGGGCTTGTCACAGAGCCGGCGCTCTTGCGCACGCTTCTTCTCATCGGAGGTCCGAAAACATTCATTGTCGGCTCCTTTGAGCCTGAAGAAACAGAAGGCCTAAATCTCAGGGCGGTATTGGGTACAAGCAGGGCGTCTTTTAAGGCAACGGTACGAATCGTTGCGGTCGCCGTCATTCCCGGGCGAAGCAGTAAGTCCGGATTTTTAACATCCAAGTAAGTGACGTAAGTCACTACGTTATCCGTTTTTGTCGATCCGAAAGCGACTTTTTTCAGCTCGGCCGGGAAGTTTCGGTCTGGATAGGCACTCACTGTGAAGCTGGCCTTCTGACCCGGTTTCACCGCTCCGACATCTGCCTCATCAACATTGACCTGCAGTTCGAGATCTTTGAGGTCGGTCGCAAGCTTCAAAAGTTCAACGGCCTGAAGCGAAGCCGCCACTGCATAGCCCGGCTCAACGGAACGGGCTAAAACAACGCCGTCAATCGGAGAAATGATATGTGTCTTGGACAAGTCGCTTTCTGCAGACTTCAGCGCTTGCTCACTATCCATGATTTTTGCCTGAGCACTTTGAACAGAGGCCTGAGCTTTGGCAACCAAAGCCTCCTGAGCATCAATTTCAGTCTTACTCGGACTCTTGCCGCCGGAAAGACGTCTGACTTCCTGCAGACGCGAGAGTTTGGCCTTGGCCTCTTTCAGCGTTGCCTGGGATTCCGCCAATGTAGCCTTAGAAAGATCTAGGCTTGCTTTGGCTCGCTCTACCGAAGCTTTCAGTTTGGTGTCGTCAAGCTCGATCAGTACTTCGCCTTTTTTGACCTGGTCGTTCACGTCGACATTGACCTTACGGACAATACCGGAAAGTTCACTGCCCAGTGATACGGTACGGATCGGATTGATCGTTCCGTTAGCAGAAACTTCAACCGTGAGATTCCCTTTCGTCAGAGGCTGTGTGACGAAACCGACTTGTCCCTGGCTGCCTCTGAAGAAAAAGTAGTAAACGGCAAAGAGGATGCCTAAGAAGACGAGAAGAACGAGCCAAACGCTGCCTCGTTTGTAGAACGGCTTAACCTTGTCTGCTCCCAGCAGCCCTTCAATATCCGTTTTCTGCGCTTTGGTTGTATTTGTATTATCGGTCATTATTCTTAAACTCCTGAGGAACAGTCCATCCCCCGCCCAACGCGATATAGAGATCAATGTAGCCTTGGGCGATTTCAGCCTCCGCACTCGCCAAAGATTCCTGAACGGTCAGCAGTGTTCTTTGGGTCGTCAGCACGACCGTAAAGTCCTGAAGACCGGCGCTGTAATTTTGCCGTGCGGCTGTCGCTGCGTTTCGTGCCGATTCCTCGGCAACAACCAATGATTTTTTACGAGTTTCCTGTGACCACACTTTGTTGAGTGCGTCTTCTACATCCTGAACGCCCGCGAGCAGACTCGCTTCATAGTCAATTTTGGCTTGGGCCGCCTGAGCATCGCGCTGCTCAACCTGGGCCATCAGAGACCCGGTGTTGAAGATCGGCAGCGTCAGCGAACCGAAGCCGTTCGAATTATGTGTACCCCATTCACCGAGCTGCCCCATGATAGGACCTGAAAGTCCGAAAGAGCCTCCGATTGAGAGACTCGGAAACAGGGCCGACTTAGCCTGTGCGTAACGCGCCAGTGCGCTCATCACTTTTGCCTCTGCCATACGCACCGCCGGGCGATTGCGAAGCGTCTCTCCGGGAATGCTGAGCGCAAGGTTTCGCGGCGGCTGAGGAATCGGAGCCGTCGAGGTCGGGTTAACTGCCTCAGGTGTGGTTCCGATGAGACGAGCGATCAAATTACGGTACTGCATGACCTGAGCGCAATACACGGGAATCGAGGCACGTGTCTGCTCAAAAGAAGTGCGCGCCTGATCGACGTCGGTCGATGGCACGAGTCCGGATAAGTAACGCCAATTGGCGATATCCAGTGCTTCCTGCTGAGTTTTGGCGTTTTCCTGAGCCACGTCCAGCCGCTTCTGGGCAAGCCTCATATTGACATAGGCACCGGCCACTTCAGCAGCGATTCGAGTCTGCACTCCTCCCAAACTCGCTTGAGAAGACAGGTAGTCGGAGAACGCCGCTTCAGAAGCAGCAAAACGACCGCCGGCATCGATTGTCCAGCTGACGTTCAGGCCGATAGAAAAGGTATTGGAACCATGGCCGAGAGAATGACTGCGGCTGGCTCGGTAGTTACCGTCCAGTGTCGGGAACAAGCCGGCATTAGCTACGGTCATCGAGGCTTGCGCATAACGAAGATTTTCCTGCGCGGATCGAACATCCGTATTGGCCGCCTGTGAGGCCGCAACTAAGCGAGCGATTTCCGGATCGCTCCAAGTTGACCACCATTCGGAGAGGTCGGCAGCCTTCGATGTTTCGAGGGCGGGACTGCCGCTCCACTGACTGGGAATTACTTTTTTATCCTGTTCGGTTATTTGGAATTGAGGGATGGATACACAGCCGCTCAAGGCCCCAAATAAGAGCGAGAGGACAAGACCGGTACTCTTTCTCATAGGGACTTCTTATATAAATTGTCTCATCCTCAAGTTTCTCAAAAACCCAAAAGTTTTCCCTTTTCAATTATTTAAGGTTTGAAATTAATTGTGTCTTTTGAGAACAAGTGCAACAACTCAAAATAATTTAGCAAGCATTAGTTAGCGAGCTTACGAAGTACCTCCGGAAGCAGGTATTCATTAGTCGCAACCGCTGATAAATCTTTAAGAGGATTGCCGCCTTTGGAGCTCACAAGCCTGGCTCCGCTGCCTTCGATAACCGGCACCAGTGCGGCAACGTCCCAGTAATTCAAATCCGGATCAATCATGATGTCCGCGCCGCCCGTGGCTACCGAGAAATATCCAAAACAGTCGCCCCACGTGCGATAGAGCTTAACTTCATCAATGAGGGACTGCATCTCTTTGCCGCCTTTCTGCTCCGGAGTCGTCCAATGCGATGTCACAACAAGAGTGGCGTCCGCAAGATTCTTTGTTTCTTTGCAGTGCACCTGACGCACTCGGCTGCCCGGCCCGTGCAAAACCGTCCGTTTTCCGTCCCCGATGAGCCAAACGCCGACATGCGGATGCGAAATCACGCCGAGCATCGGCTGAAATCCGTTGCCGTCATCGCGCTCTACGGCAATCAGCGTGCCGAAATGGAAAGCATTATGAATAAAAGCACGAGTTCCATCGATCGGATCCAAGATCCAGCGGTAGCGCGGGAAACCGTCCGCGGACGCCTCTTTGATCCCAAACTCCTCTCCGAAGATGCCGTGCGCAGGAAAATGCGCCTCAATCCATTCACGCATCACTTTTTCGGCACTGCGATCGGCAACTGTAACCGGAGTGTGATCTTTTTTGTCGAAAACTTCTGTCCCAGCCAAAAAACGAGGGAGAATCTCTTCATTAGCCAGAGAGATTAATTGCTCAATTGCCGGCTCAAAGAGCTTTAATTCCGCCTCGGAACAGCCCGCGCAGTAGGATTGTTTTTTCTCAGCCATTTTTCAAGTTTCTCCCATCGTTTGATAAAGTCGCCTCTCGGCAAAAATCGGTCATTTGTCAAAATATTCTCGACAAAGACGATTGATTGTTCCACAATCAAAGGATACGTCAATTAATTTCATAAGAAAGGAAAAAGCATCATGCCTATTTTCTCAACCGAAAATCTCAGAACAGTTGCCTTGGTCGGCCATGGCGGTAGCGGAAAAACCACCTTGGCAGAAGGAATTCTTGCCAAAGCAGGCATGATCATTACATGCGGTTCTGTCGAACGCGGCACAACCGTCTGCGACTCCGACCCGCTCGAAAAAGCAGTTCAGCACTCTCTGCGCGCTGCCTGTACGCACTTCGAGGCAGACAACGCAAACGGACAGGAAGTTCGCGTACACATGATTGATACCCCGGGATACCCCGATTTCGTCGGTCAGGCCTTGGGTGCCCTCGACGCGGTTAAAACCGCCGCTATCGTAGTTGACGCCACTGCCGGCATTCAGCTGATGACGCGCCGCATGATGGATTGGGCCAAAGAGCGCAACCTCAACCGCATGATCATTGTCAACAAGATTGACGCAGAACACTTAGATTTGCCGCGTCTGGTTGAAGAGCTCAGAGAAGCCTTCGGCCAGGAAGTCATGCCGATTAACCTGCCCGCCAACAACGGCGCCCGTGTAATCGACTGCTTCTCCAAAGACGAAGGTGAAGCCGACTTCATGAGCGTACCCGAAGTCCATCGCGCTTTTATCGAACAGGTCGTGGAAGTCGACGACGCCGCTATGGAAAAATACCTTGAAGAAGGTGAAGCTGATCCGAGCACACTACACGCACCGCTGACACAAGCACTCCGCGAAGGCCACATCATCCCGATCTGCTTCGTCTCCGGCAAGACCGGCGCCGGTGTCGACGACCTCATCAACGTGATGGTCCGCCACCTCCCGAATCCGTCCGAAGCCAATGCTCCGCTCTTCACCGATGAAAACGGAAACGACGTCGAACTGAAGTCCGATCCTGACCTTCCTCTTGTTGCCCATGTCTTCAAGGTGGTTAATGACCCGTATGTCGGCAAGGTCGGTGTGTTCCGTATTCACCAGGGTACCCTGCGCCGTGACGATCAGCTGTTCGTCAACGACAACAAGAAGCCGATCAAAGTTTCTCACCCGATGATTCTTCAGGGCAAAGAAACCACGGAAGTCCGCGAACTGGTGCCGGGCGACATCGGTGTTATCGCCAAAGTCGACGAACTCGTGTTTGACAGCGTGATCCATGCTTCTCACGAGCACGACAACATCAAGATGAAACCGCTGAGCTTCCCGAAACCCATGTTCGGCTTAGCGATTTCTCCGGCTCGCCGCGGTGATGAAGGCCGTCTCTCCGACATCCTGCATAAGCTCCTGTCCGAAGATCCGACACTCGAACTTGAACACGACACCACCTTGAATGAAACGGTTCTTCGCGGTCTGAGCGCTCAGCACTTAAGAAGCGTTCTCGAAAGAATGGCTGCGCAGTTCAAGCTTGAAGTCAACACTCGTACACCTCGCATCCCGTACCGTGAAACCATTGCTCAGGGTGCTGAAGGTCACGCTCGCCACAAGAAGCAGACAGGCGGCGCCGGCCAGTTCGGTGAAGTCTATCTTCGCATTGAACCGCGTGAGCGCGGAGCCGGTTTCGAATTCGTTGACGAAGTCAAAGGCGGCGCAATTCCGTACAACTTCATCCCAGCTGTAGAAAAAGGTGTCCGTGACGCTTTGGATACAGGCTATGTTGCCGGTTATCCGATCCACGACGTTCGCGTTGTCGTCTATGACGGTAAGAGCCATCCGGTGGACTCCAAAGAAGTTGCTTTCGTCTCTGCCGGCAGAAAAGCCATGCTTGACGCCCTGTCCAAAGCTAAACCGACGATCCTTGAACCGATCGTTGACGTTGAGATCGTTGCTCCGGACAGCGCCATGGGCGACATCACGGGCGACCTCGCCAGCCGCAGAGGTCAGGTAACCGGTACCGCCAACATGGCCGGCGGCATGATGATCATCTCCGGCACGGTGCCTCTGTCCGAGCTAGACGGATATGCCGCCCGCCTGAACGCCATCACTCAGGGTGCCGGCAGCTACTCTATGGAACTGGCCGGATACGCTCCTGTTCCAATGCAGCGCCAGGTTGAGTTGGCCTCCAACTACCACAGAAAGGATGAAGACGAATAATCTCGTCTGACTGAATAAGTCTTTTCGGCCCGCGTTTTGCGGGCCTTTTCTTATTTCCGCGGCGCCGTCCTCAATCTCTTCTCAAGGTTAGTGAGGAAGAAAACCCGCCGCTCTATAATTGTCTAGCTTATGCAGCACGGCCAGTAACTTGGCGAAAGCCTCCTTCCTTGCCGTGTTTTTTAAATTTTTTAGCTTTTATTATTTAAGCGAAATGCCTATCTACTCTTACAAGTGCTCTAACTGCGGCTACACAAAAGATGTTCTGCAGAAATACTCCGACGCTCCTATTACCCATTGTCCGAAATGCAACATGGAAACGATGGTTAAACAGCTTTCGGCACCCGGCTTCGAGCTCAAGGGAAAAGGTTGGTATGCTACAGACTTTAAGGGCGGATCTTCTGCCGCCCTGCCTGCCTCCCACTGCAACGAAAATTGCCCTGCTAAAAAAGATAAGTGATTTGCCTTACTCCCGAATCCGAAAGACATACAACTGAATTGTCATTTTGAGTACCCATTGTTTAGAATGAACGGGAATTTATTGATAGAGCACGAAAAGTGCTCGCTTTTGCGGAGTTTTTAATGCGTACTGAATATGCAGGTTTGATTGACGAGAAATTCCTCGGTCAAACTGTCACCCTCTACGGCTGGGCCCATCGCCGCCGCGACCACGGCGGTGTTATTTTCATCGATTTGCGCGATCGTGAAGGCCTGGTCCAAATCGTCTGCGACCCGGATCGTCCCGACGTCTTCGAAACTGCCGATAAAGTCCGTAACGAATTCGTTGTGGAGGTTAAAGGCCTGGTTCGTGCTCGTCCGGAAGGCACTCGCAACGAAAACCTCATCTCCGGCGGCGTTGAAGTGCTGGCTCAGGAACTCAAGATCCTGAATCCTTCCGCACCTCCTCCCTTCCTGCTTGATGACGAAAACCTCTCCGAAACCACACGTCTGACTTATCGTGTGCTCGACCTTCGTCGTCTGCCGATGCAGCGCAACATGAAGCTCCGCTACAAAGCTGCAATGGCTTTCCGCCGTTTCCTTGATAAGCACGGCTTCATCGACATCGAAACTCCGATGCTCACCAAGAGCACCCCGGAAGGCGCCCGCGACTATCTGGTTCCCTCTCGTATTCACGACGGTCATTTCTATGCTCTGCCGCAGTCTCCTCAGCTCTTCAAACAGATGCTGATGTGCGCAGGCTTTGACCGCTACTACCAGATCGTTAAGTGCTTCCGCGACGAAGACCTTCGTGCTGACCGTCAGCCTGAATTCACTCAGGTTGATATTGAAACCAGCTTCCTCAACGAAGTTGAAATCCGCGCCCTGATGGAAGAGCTGGTCCGCACTGTCTTCAAAGAAGCTATCAACGTCGATCTCCCCAATCCGTTCCCGATCATGCTGTGGACGGATGCTATGAACAACTACGGCTCCGACAAACCTGACCTTCGCGTCAAGCTCAAACTCACAGATCTTACCGATCTGATGGGCAACGTTGACTTTAAGGTCTTCAGATCCGCTACCGAACTCAACGACGGCCGCGTCATGGCCCTCCGTGTTCCGCACGGTGCCTCCATGCCGCGCAGCGAAATCGACGGCTACACCGACTTCGTCAAGATCTACGGTGCCAAAGGTTTGGCCTACATCAAAGTTAACGACGTCAAGGCCGGCAGGGAAGGCCTCCAGAGCCCGATCGTTAAGAACCTTTCCGACGATGTCCTCAAGGCCATCATCGAACGAACCGGTGCACAGGACGGAGACGTCATTTTCTTCGGTGCCGACCGCAAGAAGATCGTTTTCGACTCCCTCGGCGCTCTGCGTTTGAAAGTCGGTCACTCCGAATTCGGCAAGTCCCACGGCCTGTTTGAAGAAGGCTGGAGACCTCTGTGGGTTATCGACTTCCCGATGTTCGAGTACGACGAGGAAGAAGAACGCTGGGTTGCCTGCCACCACCCGTTCACAAGCCCGAAAGACGGCGACGAAGACAAACTCGTTACCGATCCGGAAAACTGCTTCGCCAAAGCTTACGACATGGTTCTCAACGGCTGGGAAATCGGCGGCGGCTCCATTCGTATTCACAAGGCTGATGTTCAGAGCAAGGTTTTCAACGCACTTAAGATCGGTCCGGAAGAAGCCCGCGCCAAGTTCGGCTTCCTGCTTGACGTTCTCCAGTACGGTGCACCTCCCCATGGCGGCTTAGCATTCGGTCTTGACCGTATCGTCACCATGATGTGCGGTGCTGATTCCATCCGTGACGTGATCGCCTTCCCAAAGACACAGCGTGCACAGTGCTTGCTGACGCAGGCTCCTTCTCCTGTTGATGAAAAACAATTGAGAGAGCTCCACATCCGTCTGCGCAACGAGCACAAGAAGGAATAATTTGAATCTTTTTTGATTCACGGCCCTCCGACGGAGGGCCGTTTTCATTTGTGTGGTATTCGTATATTCGTCTTAGCGAGTCGGCAAGATCGCCGAGCCTCGCTTCAGCCAAATCGCCGCACAGGCCAGCACACAAACACCGATAAGTGCACAGGCGACATACGGAACCGCGGCGAAACCGAACTCAGCAGACACTCGGCTGCCGATAAAGGCTCCGCCGCCAATACCGATATTGAAAATGCCGGAAAACATTGATGTCGCCACGTCGGCAGCATCTCGGGCCGTATCCAAGAGCAGAGTCTGAAACGCCATCGAGATCGCCGTCATTGAAGCGCCCCAGAAAGTTCCGAGTATGACCAGAACACCGAAATGCGAAGAGGTAACCGTCAGCAGTCCGACACAGACCGTCATGATCAGCATCGGGATCACCAGAGTGCCTGAGCGGTGCTTATCCACTGTCCTAGAACTAATCACGGTTCCGATAATGCCGGCAATACCGAAAATAAACAGGAACCAGACTGTGGCATTCTCAGACAAGTGTCCGACATTCATCAGAATCGGCGTGATGTAGGAGTACACCGTGAACTGGCCCAAAATCACGACCATGGTCAGAAGGTAAAGCTGTACAAGCGCCGGGCGCTTAAACAAGGACGGCAGGCTCTTTAAAGAACCGGCCCGGTTGCTGGTACAGACAGGCAGCGAGAAAAAGATAATAACCCAAAGCAATACGGCAGCCATACCCACGATGAAGAAGGATCCCTGCCAGCCGACCTGCTGTCCGAGATGAGTTCCGATCGGAACACCAAGCACCGTTGCGACAATCGAGCCGCCCATCACCGCCGCTAAACCAAATGCCTGCTTCCCGAACGGCGCTACTCTGGCCGCCAGAGGCGTCATGATGGACCAAAAGATGGAATGCGTTACCGCGACACAGATTCGCGCGCCCATGAGTTTTTCAAACGTATCGGCCCACAAAACCACGAAATGGCTCAGTGCAAAAATCACGATGAGCCAAAGAAGCAGCCGTCGCCGCTCCAGCTTCGCGGTCAATATCGTAAGCGGGAGCGACAACAGAGATACGACCCAGGCGTAAACCGTAATAATGAGGCCGGTCTTTGAGACAGACTCATGAATCGATTCTGCAATGTTCGGCAATAAGCCGACGGGTAAAAATTCAGAAGTGTTGAAAACGAAAGCGGCAAAGGCCAGTCCGATCGTCGGAATCCAGGCCTTAAATCCGAACTTGTGCTGCTGAGGAGGATGCATCTAGAAAAAACTTTTAGAAATCTCGCTGATCCGCGTCCCTCTGGACCCAGGGATCAATACTTAAAACGTAACGCAGAACTTTATCATCCTTGTCGTCAAAGTCGACCCATAAGGCCATCGGGAATCCGGATTCATCGAGGTAGCGATACATATACGTGTGTTCGCCTAAATTCTTGTAGTGCCACTGTTCGCAGGGCTTTCCGAACATCGTGTAGATATCCTGGCTGTCCTGGACTTTAGGCTTGATCTGGTTGAAGTATTTTTGCTGCAGAAGCTGATCCTTAAAGATCAATTTGCCTTCCGGATTAAAGATCATCACGTAGGAAGCCTGGCCCATCGGCTGCATGGAATAAACGATTCGAATCGATCCGTCGGGGAGCCGTGTCGTAGAGTCGGGGACACCGAGCTCTTTAACAGTGTGGTCGTACGTGTCGTTGAGCTTGATCATGTCGGGGTGAGCACAAGCCGTCAAAAATAGCGCTGCGCAGCAAACTAAAATCAGTTTATAAATCTTTGTCATTTTCTTCTCCGGCCTGAGCTTTTTTCTCGGGATATTGGGAATGCAGATTGCGGATCAAGTCCAAATAGGCCTCGCGAAAAGAAGCTTCGGAGCATCCCATAAGAACAGCGTCGTCGATAGCGTCCTGAAGGTACCCTTTGATTTCTTCAAGATTTTCGGCCATCACCTTATTCTTTTCCGTACATGCAATGAGAGAGCCTTCCGGAGTGCACCACTTAGACGCCGGCGCCTCAGCCTTCTTCATGGCCATTCTCCTGCTGTCCGTAGGTCTTAAACTGCTCTTTCACTCGCGCCATCTCTTCTTTATCAATCAGAGGGCAACCGCCGATCTGCTTAAGATTCATCCACATCCGAGCAAGCGATTCGATTTCCAAAGCAACAGCGTAGGCCTGTTTCAAGTTACGGCCCGCTGCCACGCTGCCGTGATGCGAAAGGAGGCACCCCAAGCGATCCTTGCCCAGCGTATCGCGGCAGCCCTCCGCTAACGCTACGGAACCGAACGTAGCATAGGGTGCGCAGGGAATCGTATCGCCTCCGGCGGCCGCAACCATGTAATGGAACGGAGGAATTGCCTCGTCCAGACAGGAAAGCATGGTTGCGTACGGAGAGTGCGTATGCACAACGGCGTTGATATCGGGACGAGCCTGATAAAGAAAAGCATGGAGGTTCCACTCCGATGAAGGCTGGCGGCTTCCTACCGCCTTATAGCAGCCGTTGTCCGTAAATAAAATCCGCACCAAATCTTCCGGTTCGGTTTCGTCATAGGGAAGACCCGTCGGCGTAATCAAAAAACCTTTGCCTTCCGGAGAATCAAACCGTACAGAGAGGTTTCCGCTGCTGTTGACATTAAGACCTGCTCGACTCAGTTTTAAGGCGTAGTCGATGATTTCCTCTCTCGCCTTTTCTTCCTTATCTTCAAACATGACTGTTCACCCTTAAATCTTTCAAGTCTTCCGGCACAAAGACGCCGCGATCCGTAATGAATCCTGTAATCAAGCGTGCCGGTGTGACGTCAAAGCCGGGATTCACGGTTGCGATGCCGGGATCGGTGATACAGACTTCCCTCTCATGTCCGTGTTTATCAATGCCTCGCACCCAGCGTATTTCATCTCCGGAACGGTTTTCAATCGGAATATCTCCTCCGCTCTTTGCCGTCCAGTCGAACGTCGATATCGGCGCTGCAACATAAAAAGGAAGTTGATTATCTGCCGCTGCCAACGCTTTTAGGTAGGTTCCGATCTTATTTGCCGTATCTCCGTTTGCAGCAATGCGGTCGGCTCCGACAATCACCAGATCGATTCCGCCTTCCCTCATGAGCTCGCCGCCTGCATTATCTGCAATCAAACAAACGGGGATCCCTGCAGCTCTCAGCTCCCAGGCGGTCAGCGTCCCCTGAAGTCGGGGACGCGTTTCATCGGCATAAACCGTCAGCGGAATTCCGGCCTCAAATGCCGTATAAATCCCGGCCGTTGCGGTTCCGAGTTCCACGGTCGCAAGCTTTCCGGCGTTGCAGTGCGTGAGAATGTTAAGCGGCCTGCCGAGCTTTAAATAAAGCGCCTCAATAATTGTTTGAGCGTGTTTCGCAAGACGAATACTCATCGATCGCTCTTGCTCACAGATCTCGGCGGCTAAGTGCCAAGCCGCTTTTCGTCTGCGGTCGGGCTCCATTCCTTTCAGCCGCTTGAGCATAAAGTCGACGGCCCAGTTCAAATTGACGGCGGTCGGCCTCGCACTCTTTAAAAGGTTCGCGGCTTCAATCAAAAATCCTGTCTCGGTGCTTTCATCTGCGGCCAAAGCCATTCCGGCTGCACCCGTCACGCCGATCAAAGGGGCTCCGCGAACCGTCATGTCGCGGATCGCCTCAGCCGCCTCTTGTGCATTTTTAAGATCAACGTACTCCACACGGTGGGGCAAAAGTCTCTGATCCAACACCGCCACGCGCCGCTCGGCTTCGTCAATAAAAACAGTGTACGGGGAATTAGATTCGACGCTCACACACTCTCCTTCTCAAGTGTACTTTGAGCTTCTAATCTTATTCGGATGTGAAAAAATCTGCAGGCGCCTTTGGCATTTTTGAGACATGCTTCACTACAGACTTACCCGCCTGATTTAGACTTTAACTTCCGTCAGGCTTTTGGATCGGCCAATACCATGGACTTCAATCACTATCTGCATACGCTGTTCAACCCGCGTTCCGTCGCTATCGTCGGAGCAAGCGCAAGAAGCGGAAGCTTCGGCACGCTTATTTGGAAAATTGCCAAAAGCGCTTCACCTCGGGCAAAACTCTTTCCCGTAAATCCGAAATACAAAACGATCGGGCGTGAAACTTCCTATGCGGCGCTCACGGATATAAAGGAAGATGTAGATTTAGCCGTCTTTGTCTGCCCACCGTCCGTTTATCCGAAAGCCCTGGAAAGCTGCCTAAAAAAAGGCGTTAAAAATATTCTTCTGTGCGGAGGATTTCCGAAGTCCGATCTGACCGAGCCGGTCATAGAAGCCATCAACAAAACTTCAGCTGCAGGAGTTCGTATCGTCGGACCTCAGTCTTTGGGTCTCATGACACCCTCGGAAGGCCTGAATCTGAGTTACCTTCCCACCCTTCCTCCCGCCGGAGAGGTAGGTCTCGTCAGTCAGTCCCCGGGGCTCTCCTGCACCATTATTGATTACGTCACTAATGCCCAGTGCGGCTTTTCTCACGTTATTGATCCCGGATTTGAGCAGGTCCTTACCGTGGCTGACTACGTCGACATGCTGGCTTATGACCGTAAAACCCGCTGTATCGTGCTGTATCTCGAGTCCTTCCAGCAGCCGAGGAAGCTGCTGTCTGCCATTCGATTAGCCGCAGCAAACAAGCCGGTTATTTTATTGAAGGGCGGACAGACACCGGGGTCCGCAGACATTGTCATTAACAACAGCGGGGCTCGAGAAGACGAAGACGGCGTTATGAAACGAGCATTAGTGCGCGCCGGCGCCCTTCTTGTATCTTCGCTCAAAGAACTTAACTATGCAGTTCAGGCCTTTGCCATGCGCCGAGAACTAGCTTCCGGTGAACTGTACGGACTCGTGAACAGCAAAGGACTGGATTCCCTTCTGGCCGATCACGCCTATAACAATCAACTGCGTCTGGCAACACCGGACAGCACGGTCGCCAAAGAACTGCGGGACAAATACAAAATTACTTTCCCATATGCCAATCCGGTCAATATGGGACTGGATATGGACGCCGCAACTATCGCCGATCTAACAGACTACCTTCTCAATCGTCCTGAATGCTCAGGTATCGTGCTGAGCGTGGTGACCAATCCTTCGCTGAACTCTCTTGATTTGGCGAAAAAACTGGTTCCGATTCTCAAGAAATCGCAAAAGCCGGCCGTCACTGTTTGGATCGGAACGGAACCGGACTTCCCTGCCATAAAACATCTTCGCAAGAACGGCATCGTAGCGATGAACGACATGAAGGGCGCGTGCCGGGCGATTCGACTGATGGAACAATTCCGTAAATTTAAGAGTGACGGCGTACCGGGAAGTTATTCCGTCATTCCTTCCGATCCTGCATTTTTTGCGGGAGCACGGAAGGTCATCCAAACAGCGCGCCGAGAGGGACGCCATCTGCTATACGAAGAAGAAAGCAAACGTCTTTTAGCAAGTATCGGCTTCGAAACCACGGCCGGAATTTACGCCGCTTCGCTTGGTGAAGCAATTGAGGCAACTCGGGCCCTAGGTTATCCCGTTGCCATGAAGCTCCGCATGGACGGTGTCCTCTCGAAAAGCGACGCCAAAGGCGTGATCTTAGGAATTCGAAACGAGCGTGAGCTCAAGGGCGCTTGGAAAAACATGGCGGACCGGGCAATTCACCTCGGTCAAACAGAGGAAGGCTTCGGAGTATTCCTTCAAAAAACTCTGGACACGGATAATCGCCGCGAACTTCGCGTCGGCATGAAACTGACACGTCATTTCGGCCCCATCGTCTATCTGGGTATCGGCGGCCTCTACGGAAAGATTTTTAAGAACACCGTCTTTAACTTTGCACCGCTTTCGCTCAAAGAAGCGCAGGACATGATCTCCTCGGAGCCCTTTAAGACGTTCTTAGGCGATTTCCAAGGACTTCCTCCGTGCGATCCGGAACCGACTGTGACTGCACTCATTCGCCTCTCGCAGCTTGCCGTAGAGGTGCCGGCCGTCCGTTCCATCGACATCGATCCGCTTCTCTGCGGAAAAGGTCATGCCATTGTTTTAGATGCTCACTGCGTCATAGGATCCGATACGCTGACCGCAGACGAAAACGCCTCTCATTTGATCTTCCCTTATCGTCCGAGTTTTGAGAAAAACGTCCGAGGAAAGTATGGCTTAGTCAAGATCAAGAATGCTGCGCCGGAAGACAAAGAAAACTTCTTGAAATACCTCGGTTCGCTCTCCGACCAGTCCCGCAGACTGCGCTTTCACAGTCTGACAAGCTCTCTTGAGTCGATTGCCGTCTCGGCAGTTTCTTCTGATCCCGATCGTTCTTTCTGTATTTTTGCAGTAGATCCGAATTCGGATACCGGCGACATTATTGCGGAGGCTCGTCTGTCTTTGCTTCCTAGCCGCACGTCCGCTGAATTCGGAATTTCCGTGAGAGATGATTGGCAGGGACACGGGCTCGCGACGTTGCTCATGGACGAAATTGAATCCGAGGCTCGCCGCAGAGGGCTAGAACAAATCGTCGGCTATGTACTTAAAGACAATGAGAATATGCACGGCATGATGGTAAAACGCGGCTATGTCCGCACGACCGACGAAGATGATCCGAATATCGATCTCTTTACTTTGGAAAATTTAAAAATCTCGAATTAGTGAGAATAACCCGCGGCGCTTGTATAGAAGCGCCAAAATAAGCGGAACTCTGAAGGAAACGAAATGCCAATTGTTACAACGATCGAAGGTAAGATTGCGCAAGTTGCAATCGACCGCCCTGAAAAACGAAACACTCTTAATTCCGAACTCTGCAAGGATTTGGCCAGAGAGTTCCTTGAACTCAACGATGATACGCGTGTACGCAGCATCGTTTTGTGCGGACACAACAATGTCTTCTGCGCAGGCTTGGATATTGAAGAGCAGCTGGCGGAAAACACACAGATTTTTAATGAATTCCAGAAAGTCATCGATGCGCTCGATGCGCTTTCTAAGCCGATTGTCGCTGCCGTGAGCGGTCCTGCAGTGGGTCAGGGCGCCGCAATGCTTTATCACTGTGATCTTGTCTTTGCCGGCGAGCACGCGCTTTTCTCTATGCCGGGTTTGGCATTGGGACAGACACCCCGCTACGGCGTAAGTCTATTAGCCGTAAAAAGCGGCGGCTACAAACTTGCCGCGCAAAAACTGCTTCTTTCCGAACCGATTTCTGCTGCCGAAGCTGTCGCTATGGGGCTCGTCAACCATATCGTTGAAGACGACAAAGTCATGACTGTCGCCGGCGCCGCCGCACTGCGTCTAGCTTCCTTACCGCCCGAGGCAATGGTGGCCACAAAGAGACTGCTTAAAGCCGCCTATATGTCCGGTTTATCAGAACAGCGCAAGCTTGAAGAAGAAGCAGCTTCCCACTTAGAAGGAAGCGCCGAAAGCAAGGAAGCTTTCAGCGCTTTCATGGAAAAACGTCAGCCGAAGTTTGCTGAATAGTTTTCTATTCTGTTTTTTCGGGCGCCGGATTGTCCGCTCTGTAGACGGGCTGAGGGCGCCCGTCTTTATTTAAGGCCACAAAGACCAGCTGAGCCTCCGTCACTTTGACAATGCGGTGGTTGTCTTTGTGCAGTCTTTCCGCAAAAACAGTAACGTCTACCGTGATAGAGGTGGTACCAACTTTAAGTACCGTTGCGTAGAAAGAGACCACGTCTCCGACCCAGACGGGCTCCTTGAATGTGAAACTTGTCACGGCCACTGTAGCGGTTCGGCTGTTTGCAACACGCGAAGCGATGGAAGATCCGGCCAAGTCCACCTGACTCATAATCCAGCCGCCGAAGACATCTCCGTACTGATTGGTATCCGGAGGCATCGCCATCACGCGCAAGGCGGGCTGCTGATCCGGCAGCTTCTCTACTAAGTTTTTCATTTTCTTTGTTCTCTTCAAAGTTTCAAGACTCAAAAATTTTAATTCTTTTGTTCGGAGGATTTTTAGCTGAGACCGAACTGCTGCGGCTAAAGAAGCTCCTTTCATTCATAAAATTTACTTTTCAATTACAGTACCGAGACTTTCTTAGAAATTGAGATACGTCCGGTGATCACTGCCGGCTTCATAATTCAAATCAGCTTGTAACTACAGTACTCAGGCAATGTCGGCAGAGTTATTTCTGAACTCGAGCAGGCGAAGCTTACTCAGATAATTCATAAAAAAACGGAATCAATAAGTGCGATATCTACACTGTATTGCCCATCGGGGTAATTTATGCTTTTTATCCCTTAACACAAAAGAATTTCTAAATCAATACCCTAAAGGTTATTAACGAGAAAAATTAATTTCTTTAGGATTTTTTTGTTCACTTAAACAAGGAGAAGACAAATGTCCAAATTATCCCGCAGAAGCTTTTTAGGCGGAGCCGCCACAAGCGCAGCCGGCTTCCTTACCTCTGTCGCCTTGCCTTCTGCCGCTCATGCGTCCGATGAAACTCCACAGAAAGGGGATCAAACAGCAGATCTTTTGGTCATAGGCGCTGGAGGTGCCGGATTAGCTACTGCCGTTTCAGCAGCTCAGCACGGTGTCAAGAACATTATTATTTTGGAAAAGATGCCGTTTGTGGGCGGCAACACCTCTATTTCCGGCGGTGGTTTCAACTCTGTCCATCCGGTCAGACAAGGCCGCCAAAAGATTAAAGACAGTCCGGAGCTTCATGCAGAGCAAACTCTGGCAGGCGGCGACTTCCGAGCTTATCCTGAGCTTGTCAAAACCATGACTTACAACTCCTACGATGCCATCCAGTGGCTGGAAGGCATGGGGATGAAGTTCAAAGATGACGTTTATCAAATTTACGGCGGACTTTATCCTCGCTGCCACGCTCCCTTCGGATCTTTAGGCAGTGACTACATTAAAGTTCTCAAACCTCAGTGTGATAAAGAAGGCGTTCAGATCTTCACTAACTCCAGGGTGGTTCGCTTATTCAGAGAAAATCAGCTTTCCGGAAAAGTGCTCGGCGCGGAATATGTTGATAAGGACGGAAATCACAAGACCGTTAAAGCCAACAAGGCAGTGGTAGTCACTACAGGCGGTTTCGGCGCCAATCCTCAGATGCGTGCGAAGTATGATCCGCGAATGCTGAACTTAACGACAACAAACCTTCCTTGTTCCACAGGCGACTTAATTCCGCTTATGGAAGACATCGGTGCAGACTTGGTTGGAATGGACTTTATTCAATGCAACCCGGGATGCCCTCCGGGAAGAAAGCAGAGAATCATTCTTCATCTCTACGCAAAGAACTTCATCATGGTCGGTCCGGACGCTAAGAGATTTATTCGTGAAGATGAAAGACGCGACAATATCCGTGATGCTGTCCTTAGCCTTCCAAAACAGACTGCTTATGCCATTGTCGATTCCAAAGGTTTTGCCGATCTCAATCCCGGTCACCAAGAAATGGCTAGAAAGGGCTTAGAAACCGGAGATGCATGGACCGCAAACACTATCGAAGAGCTTGCAGAAAAGATGGGACTTGATCCGAAAGCACTGAAAGCGACCATCGACGAATTCAATGCAGGTGTTGATGCCAAGCACGATAAATTGGGCAAAGCTCCGCGTAATCTGACCAAGATTGAAAAAGCCCCCCTTCTGGGCCGGTTACTCGGGAATGAGCGTCCACCATACCATGGGCGGCGTTATTATCAATCCTAAGAATCAGGTTATCGACAGAAACGGCAAACCGATCGACGGACTGTATGCAGTCGGCGAAGTTACCGGCGGGATCCACGGGACCAATCGTCTTGGCGGAAACGCTATCTGCGACATCTTTACTTTCGGCAGACTTTGCGGAATACAAGTTTCCAAACTCTAATTAACTTTAATCCGTCGCAGCGAGAGGCCAAACAATTAGCCTCTTTTCTTTTAAAAATCAATGAATTCATATAATTAGGGACGGGCAGAACAATGTTTTTCGAAAGCGAGTAATCAACTTTTAAGGTAAAAACCGAGCTTTTATGCGCATTTCGCTAAAATGAAATTCAGATTTAATTTGTAAATGCAGTGTTTCCTGCGCCTTTGTTTAATCGAAGGCGTTAGCCGCAAAGGACTTTTAGTAGATGATCAGGATCGAGAACGTCAGTAAATGGTACGGAGATTTCCAGGTTCTTAAAAACTGCTCCACCTCCGTCAAAAAAGGCGAGGTAGTCGTCATCTGCGGACCCTCGGGCTCAGGTAAGTCCACGCTCATCAAAACCGTCAACGGTTTAGAGGACTATCAGGAAGGCACTATCTACGTAAACAACATCAATATCGGAGACCCCCACACGAACCTTCCGAAGCTGAGAGCACACGTGGGGATGGTTTTTCAGCACTTTGAGCTCTTTCCTCACCTCACCATCCGCGACAATTTGACGCTTGCCCAAATGAAGGTCCTCAAGCGTTCTCGCGATCAAGCAAACAAAAGAGGCATGGAGCTCTTAGACCGCGTGGGTTTGATTAAACAAGCCGATAAGTTTCCGCCTCAGCTTTCGGGCGGACAGCAGCAGCGTGTAGCCATCGCCCGCGCCCTTGCGATGGACCCGATATGCATGCTCTTTGACGAACCGACTTCCGCGCTTGACCCGGAAATGATCAACGAAGTGCTCGATGTCATGATTAATCTGGCCAAGGACGGCATGACCATGATGGTCGTCACTCATGAAATGGGCTTTGCCCGAAAGGTGGCCGACCGCGTCGTGTTTATGGACGCCGGAGAGATCGTGGAAGAAGCTCCGAAGGAAGAGTTTTTCTCTACGCCGCGCAGTGAAAGAGCTCAGCGCTTCCTCGCAAAAATTCTGCAGCACTAACCTTCTTCTTTTTGTTGCCGAGCGTAAGACGACAGGCAGATTCAAACTCCTGTCTCTATAATGTTTTGCACGAAAACCGCAGGCTTCTTGTATCTCAAAAACAACCCAATTTACCGCCCTGCGCGACCACGATTAACGATTGAAAGAGGAAGCGAAACGCTTTCTCTTCGGAGAGAGGAATGAAACCTGAGATTTCTGAAAAAGGAATTTTAAACTTAGGACGTCACGTCCTTCTTGAAGAAGCAAAGGAACTCGAGACTATCGCGGGAAGGCTTGATGAAAATTTTGTCAAAGCCGTCACCTTGATTCTCAACTGCAAGGGACGCGTTGTCGTCAGCGGCGTCGGCAAGAGCGGGCACATTGCACGCAAGATCGCAGCAACGCTCGCTTCCACCGGATCTCCGGCATTCTTCGTTCATGCGGCAGAAGCAGCTCACGGCGATCTGGGCATGATCACCAAAGACGATGTCGTCATTGCGATTTCTTACTCCGGCACCACATCCGAGCTGCTGACTATCATCCCGACTGTCATTCGTGAGGGTGCCCCTGTTATTTCCATCACGGGTTCCGATGACAACACGCTTGCAAAAGAAGCAACCGTCAATCTCAACGTGCATGTTTCCCGCGAAGCCTGTCCTCTGAACTTAGCACCCACCTCCTCCACAACTGCAACCCTTGCCATGGGGGACGCACTTGCCGTTGCCTGTTTAGATGCGAAGGGATTCGGACCGGAAGATTTCGCACGTTCTCATCCGGGAGGCGCGCTCGGACGGCGCCTCCTTACTCATGTCAGAGACGTTATGCGCAGCGGAGAAGCTACGCCGGTTGTCCGAATCGATGCCACGGTGCTGGACGCCGTGAAAGAAATCACCAAGAAGAAAATCGGTATGACTGCCATCGTTGATGAAACCGATAAAGTCAAGGGTATCTTCACCGAAGGCGATTTAAGACGCCTGATCGAACGCGTCGGCGACATTCGTCCGCTGAAGATTCGCGATGTGATGACTCCGAATCCGACAACGATTCAGCCGCAGGCGTTGGCTGCCGAAGCCGCTAAAATCCTCAACAGCACGTTAAGAAACCAGCTGTTGGTTGTAGACGACAATGATCGACTGATCGGTGCGCTCCACATCCATGACCTTATGACCGCAAAGGTAATCTGATGAAAGCAGAAGCAATTGCAAAAAAAATTAAGCTTGTTTGTCTGGATGTTGACGGAGTACTGACGGACGGCTCCATCATCATTTCCGGACAAGGCGAGCTCTTTAAGCAGTTCTACGTCAGAGACGGTCTCGGAATTAAGTTCCTGCAGGACTGCGGAATTCAGGTTGCTATCTGCACCGGCCGACAGTCCGACATCGTCATCGAGCGCGCAAAGGAACTCGGCATCACGCTTTTAATGCAGGGGCAGAAGGACAAACGTGAGGGGCTGGCTGAGATCTGCCGACAGGCAGGCGTTTCGCCGGAGGAAACCGCTTACATGGGCGACGATATCCCTGACTTATGTCTCTTTCCTCTGGTAGCACTGCCTTGCGCGCCTTCGGATGCTTCTGTGCTGGCTTTAAAGAAGGCCCGCTGGGTCTCGCGTTTCCCCGGCGGACACGGTGCGGTAAGAGAGCTTGCAGAATTCATTCTGAAGTCTCAGGGACTCTTTGAGCAAGCCGTTATGAAACGTTTTAACACTGAGCTGTAAGCTATGCGCGACCGACTGACCTCCCTGATCGCTATCGCCCTTTTGGTGACGCTCTGCGCCATGAGTTACTGGTATTCAGTCAAGGCGGAGCTGGAAAACGTAACGCATCTTTCCGATCTGAACTCGCCCGATTTTATTGCCAGGGACATCACGATCACTCAGTTTGACGATGACGGAATAGCAAAAGCAAAGGTCTTTGCCAAGGAAGTCGAGCACTATTCAGATGGCCACGCCAACGCAAAGTTCCCCGAATACGCCTCCTTAAATCCGAATGAGCCTCAGATCACCGCAAAATCCGATCGCGCCACAATGATGGACGGAGGTGCCGTGATTCATTTTTACGACAACGTGGACATTCGTCAGGCCGCCTCTAAAGAGGCTCCCGCAAGCCGCCTTCTGACTTCGCAGCTCGATGCCTATCCTGACACGGACACTTATAAGTCCGACAAACCTGTCGCACTGACCCGCGGAGAAGATACTTCCCTCGGCGTCGGAATGGATTACGACAATGTCGACCGCACTTTCAAGCTGCGCTCCAGGGTTCAGACCGTCATCCAGCCCAAAACCGTAAAAGAAGTCGAGCGTAAGTAACACTGGATCTATGCTCGAGCCCTCCTTCGGGCCGGTTTTTGAGTTTCTGAAATCTCGTTTCGCGGCTGTTTTACTCTCGGCTTTCGCTAGACCTCCCGAGTAAGATAGAATGTCCTAACTGCTTAACCTTTCGTCATTGATTACACAAAAATGAAGCTTCTGCCGATCTGGTTCTTTTGCGCACTCGGGTTGCTTTCCGTCGGTGCGGTACACGCTGAAACAGCCGACTCCGAACAGCCAATTCAAATCTTTTCCGATAAATTTGACGGCGACGATGTCAAGCAAGTCGCAATTTATACCGGGGATGTGACAGTTCACCAAGGAACATTAGAAATCCGCGGCAACAAGCTTGTACTCACAGTTGATCCGCAAGGTTATCGACATGCAGTGATGACGCCTCTGAAAGGAAAACTAGTCACCTTCAAACAGCGTCGTGATCAAAAAACACCCGGCGTCGAGGAGTGGATGCACGGCAAAGGTGACGAACTCACTTACGACGAAAAACGCAACGTTCTGATTTTGACGCATCGTGCCGAAGTTGCACGCAGCGAAAACGGTGTGCTCAAAGACGAAAGCAAAGGCGACAAAATTACTTATAACCTGACAAATTCAACGGCAATTATTGACGGCAACAAAGCAAAAGGCCCTTCCGGCCGCGTTTCTACCGTCATTGCACCTCGCGATTCCAACATGGACGCCGGCAAGCCGCTTGAACTTCAGGGAAGCAGGAGAGTCTCTCCATGACAGACGGAGTAAACCTGCAGAAACACCAAACCAATGTGCTTGAGGTCAAAAACCTCAAGAAAATTTACGGCCCGAGAACCGTGGTCAAAGATGTCTCTTTGTCCATCAAAAGCGGTGAAGTCGTCGGTCTTTTAGGCCCGAACGGCGCAGGGAAAACCACAACGTTCTATATGATCGTGGGACTCGTGGCGGCAAACGGAGGTCAGATTCTCCTCAACGGCGAGTCGATTCAGCACCTTCCCATCTACAAACGCGCCCGCATCGGTATTACCTACCTTCCTCAGGAAAACAGTGTTTTCAGAACGCTGACTGTGGAAGAAAACATCCAAGCCATTCTTGAGCTGCAGACCAATGAAGACGGCAGTCCGTTCACCAAGAAGCAGATCAAGGAAGAACTTGAAAAGCTATTGAACGAGCTTCAAATCACCGGTATTCGCAAGAACCTGGCGCCGACGGTTTCCGGCGGGGAACGCCGTCGCACTGAAATCGCTCGTGCCCTGGCCGCCCGTCCTCGTTTTATTTTGCTCGACGAACCGTTTGCCGGTGTCGACCCGATTGCTGTGATTGAAATTCAGCGCATCGTGCATTTCCTGAAGGAAAGAGGCATCGGTGTTTTGATCACCGACCATAATGTTCGCGAAACCTTGGGTATTTGCGACCACGCTTATATCATCAGCAACGGCAGCGTCCTTGCCCAGGGCAAGCCGGAAGCCATCGTTGAAAATCCTCAGGTCCGCAACGCTTATTTAGGCGATAACTTCACAATGTAGGAGCTGCGATGGCGGCATCGCTAAATCTGGTCCCGAGCCAGCACCTCACGCTTACACCGCAGATGCGGCAAACGCTCCAGGTGCTCCAGCTCTCCACCTTGGAACTGTCACAGAAGATCTGCGATGCCCTTGAGGACAATCCTCTTCTCGAAATTAGCGAATCCTCCGAGGAAACTTTTGAAAACAACGCCTCTGAAGGCGACCAGGAACTTTATTGGAATGCCGAAGGAGATGACCCGGAAGAATGGGAAACTCCGGCAGAAAAAACACTTTCCAGCCACCTCCTTGAACAGGCCGGCTGCTTGCCGCTCTCTGAAAAAGATTCCGGACTTTTACGCTGGCTCATCGGCTGCCTCGACAATGACGGATTCCTTCCCGAAAGCTTAGAGGAAATCGCTCAAAGCGCACCTTTCCAAGAAGAAGCAGACCCCGAGGATTGGCGCATTGCCCTCTCCCTCCTGCAAAGCTTCGATCCTCCCGGCATCGGGGCAAAAGATGTCAGCGATTCTTTACTGCTGCAGCTGAAGCATTTGCTCAATCGCAAACTACTTGCCCCCGAGCTTGCAAAGCTGACTGAAGAAACGCTTCGGAATCATTTAACGCTTGTCGCAAAGCATCGCTATGACGAGTTAAAGAATAAACTCGGCTGCTCCTCTGAAGAAATCAAATCTGTCCTTGAAGTGATCGGTCGGCTAACACCCAGGCCTGCTGCAGAGTTTTCTGCCGACAAAATAAACTTCGTCATTCCTGAAGTTGCTGTCACGAAGATTCAGGGACGCTGGACCGTACGGCTGATCAGCCGCTCAGGATCAAAAATTCGCCTGAATGATAGCTACGCCCAAGCCGTTGTCCAAAGCAAAGACAAAGAGACGATGCAGCTTTGGAAAGGACGGCTGACAGAGGCCCGCGAGCTTCTGCACAGTATCGAGCAACGGGAGAAGACACTGCTGAAAGTGGCTCGGGCGATTCTGGCGCATCAGGAGGCTTTTTTTGATAAAGGCCCTTCAGCCCTGCGTCCTTTGGTGCTCCGCCAAATTGCCGATGAAACCGAACTGCACGAATCTACGGTGTCTCGTGCATGCAGCGGCAAGTACCTTATCTGTCCGCTCGGGGTGTTTGAACTGAAATATTTCTTCAGCTCTTCCGTAGGACCTTCGGACAGCGGCGAGGCAGCCTCTGCTGCCGCTGTTAAGGCCGCGCTGAAACGCCTTGTCGACCAAGAGTCAAAGGCCAAACCACTTTCCGATGCAAAAATTGCGTCTGCTCTTGAACAGCAGGGTTTTAGCGTGGCACGCCGAACAGTAGCCAAATATCGTGAAGCCCTCGGGATTGCCCCCGCCTCCGAACGAAAAAATCTCGACTAATGCCGATGTGCTTTAGAATGGAAGGCTGTCAAAAGCTATGTCAATCTTATGAACGGTTTGTGCAGTCTGTTAAAACCAGACAATGTGTTGCTCGGAATCTCTCCCAGCAGTAAAAAACGAATCTTTGAACAGGCTTCCCAAACACTGAGCCTGCTCTACGGTCTCGACAAAAAAGAGATTTTCGACGGCTTGTTTGCCCGTGAAAGATTGGGGTCAACCTACCTCGACCACGGGATTGCGCTTCCCCACTGCCGTCTCCCAAACATTAAGGAGCCCTGCTGCCTCTTTGTTAAGCTGCACGGTGAACTTGAGAGCGACCGTCCGGGCGAACCGTCGGTCAGCGCGTTCTTCTTCCTCATTGCCCCGGAAGATGCTGCCAGCGAACACTTAGCCCTTTTGGCTTCCGCGGCCGAAGTTTTTTCTGATGATGCATTGCGTGAAAAACTTTTAACCGCTTCTTCAGCGGATACCTTCTGCGGCGCACTAAGAAGCTGGTGCAGTGTCCAACCCTCCGATAAAGTCTAGTTTTCAGAGCCGACATTTATGGCAACCTACCAACAGCTTTTCAACCTTTGCAAAAAGAAGTTCAATATCAGTTGGCTGTACGGTCAGTCACATACCAACGAAAAGCTTTTCCTGACGGAAAAGGCAAAACAGTACCCAACCCTCTGCGTCGGCTTCCTGAACATTATTCATCCTGACCGCCTCCACATTATCGGACCGGCAGAAATAGAATTTTTTAATCAAATTTCGCATGACGCCCGAGTCGGCTTTCTGCAGAAACTTATCGAAAACAAATCCTTGGGGCTGGTAGTGTGCCTGGATTTAGCTCTTCCGGACGATATGATCCAGCCGCTGATCGATACCAATCTGCCCGTCTTCGGAACCTCAGAGCCGCCTGAAAAAGTCTTGACTTTTGTCCGCCACAACATCGTTAAGCTTCTCGCGCCGAGCTGCTCTATGCACGGCGTCTTCATGGACGTATTCGGCATGGGCATACTGCTCTCCGGCCAGAGCGGCATCGGTAAAAGTGAACTCGGTCTTGAACTCGTCACCCGCGGCCACGGCCTTGTAGCTGACGACGTGGTGGATTTCATTCAAAGAGCGCCCGACTGGGTGGAAGGCTCTGCTCCTGCCCTTTTGGCAAACCTCCTCGAAGTTCGCGGTATCGGACTGCTGGATATCAAAACGATTTTCGGAGAGACTTCGGTACGCAGAAAAATGCGTCTTAACCTCGTCGCCGAACTGAAACAGTTCGATCAAGGCGAGCTGATGGAGCGTCTCCCGGAAACAGAACTCTTTACAGAAGTTCTCGGTCAGCCCATCCGCAAAATGATTATCCCTGTGGGCGGCGGCAGAAACTTGGCCGTCCTCGTTGAAGCAGCCGTGCGCAGTGCTATTCTTCAGCTCAGAGGCATCAATACCATTCAGGAATTTTTTGATCGCCAACGTAAACTCATGGAGCAGGAGGACGGTTTTTAACCGTTAAACGGATATGCAGCTTATTGTCGTCACGGGCCTTTCCGGCAGCGGAAAATCCATTGCATTAAGACAGCTCGAAGACCTCGGCTATTACTGCATCGACAATCTGCCCGGTAACTATTTGGTTCCGGTCGCAGAGCATCTCCATTCTGTCGGCCGAGACCTACTGGCGGTTTCCTTGGATTCCCGCAGCGACGCTTCCATTCCGGAGATTTCGAAAAGCTTCAAAACACTGAAAGAGCATAACGTCGATATCCGAGTTCTCTGCTTGACGGCTTCTACCGATGCGCTCGTCCAAAGATATTCCGAAACTCGTCGTCAGCACCCTTTATCGCAGCGCTCATCCTCAGGCCCGGAAACTTTGGTCGAGGCCATTGAAAAAGAAAGGAAAATGCTGGAGCCTTTTGTCGGCTTTTCTCACATCATTGACACGACCGGCATGCTGCCTAATACGCTGAACCACTGGATCCGTAATTTCGTCAGAGCAAAGAAGGGCCGTATCCTCCTGACGTTTGAGTCCTTTGGATTTAAGCGCGGTCTTCCGATGGCGAGCGACCTCGTTTTTGACGTCCGCTGTCTGCCCAACCCTTACTGGGAAGAAGATCTTCGAAAGTACACCGGCAAGGACCAGCCGGTGATTGATTACCTGCGTTCAAAACCCGAAGTTCAGGAAATGATTTCCGATATTCAGAACTTCGTGGAGAAATGGCTTCCGTCTTACGAAGCTCAGAACCGACACTATCTTACGGTCTCGATCGGCTGCACCGGCGGTCAGCACCGCTCCGTCTATATCGCGGAAACATTGGCCCGACACTTTTCCAAGTCATACGAAGGTGTCATCGTTCGCCATCGTACTTTGGACGCCGTCGCCTCCAAGGACTAAAGTACTTCCAGCAGCAGTTTTCGAATAGGGGTAGGGAGCGCCTCTGTCTTTATTTGTTCCTTCGTAAAAGCTTTCCACGCAGCGGGAATTTTTGAGGGGATCGACAGCCGGACGGGATAAATCCTAAGCAGCAGGTGTGTCAGCCGATGCTCAATGACCGGGAGGACTTCTTCGGATTGCTCTGCCTCTTCGTCCCGAAGCTGAGGAAGGGTCCACAGTCCCTTCCAGTAGCGTTCTGACTTCCTGAGCAAATAAACTTCGTTTCCGTCGGTGTAAACAGCGAGATTCAATATCTCTTCCGGCACCGGGGCCCTGACCTTCTTTACAGGAAATTCCAACTGACTGTCCGTCTGAAAAGCTTTGCAGTCTTGATTGACAGGACACAAGGCGCACAGAGGTTTTGTCCTGGTGCAAACCGTCGCTCCGAGATCCATCACGGCCTGAGCATAGGTGCGGCCTTCCTTTAGAGGCGTCTTGGAACGCGCATCTGCCCACAGAAGATTTTCAGTCTCGCGTGGTGTCAGACCTTTGCCGATCATGCCGTGGCGTGCCAGTACCCGCTTCACATTTCCATCAAGAATGGCACAGGGCTCGTCTGTTGCGGCGCTTCGAATCGCGGCCGCAGTTGAAACGCCGATACCGGGCAGCGACTCCAGATCCGAAAGTTCAATGGGGAAGCTACCGTTGAAACGACACTGAACCTCTTTTGCACACTTGTGCAGATTTCTGGCGCGGCTGTAATACCCAAGTCCCGCCCAGAGCTTCATGACCTCTTCCTCCGGAGCTTCGGCAAGATCCTGAACCGTCGGAAACCGTTCTATAAAGCGATCGAAATAAGGAATAACGGTCTTTACCTGCGTTTGCTGAAGCATGATTTCCGCAAGCCAGCGGACATAAGGATCATGGCTTTTCTGCCACGGAAGATTGTTTCTACCGTATTTTTTCTGCCAGGCAACTAATCTCTCGGCAAAACTGCTGTCCATTCAACATCCTCAAAGCAATGCGTTCGGTCGCATTCACAATTCAATGACGACTGCAATCTACAACAAAAAACGGTTTTCACAGCATCGAGCAAAACGCTCAATGCCGAAAAACCGTCTTCGAATTCTCTCAAAAAATCACTGCTCTTTTTTGAGTTTCCTATCTTCCATAATCAGGTTCAGAAGAATAGCTGCAACAGTTGCCGTTCCGATACCGCCGAGGCCGAATCCGCCGATTTTCAGCGAGAAGTCGCCGGCACCGATGATCAGCGTAACAGCCGTCACGATCAGATTTTTGCTGGAGGCCAGATCAATCTGGTTTTCAATCATGATACGCACGCCGGCAGCGGCAATGAAACCGAAAACAATTACAGAAACAGCGCCGAGCAGCGGTCCGGGAATCGTTTGAATCAAGGCACCGAACTTCGGCGAGAAGCTGAGCAAAATAGCAAAGCAGCCTGCAACCGGGAAGATGAGGGTGGAGTACACACGGGTCGCCGCCATCACGCCTATATTTTCACCGTACGTAGTCACACCGGGACCGCCGACAAAGCCCGCAAGAATCGTTGCCAAACCGTCGCCGAAGAAGCTTCGGCCGATATACGGGTCCAGGTTGCGGTGCGTCATCACGTTGACGGCTTTGATGTGACCAAGGTTTTCAGCGATCAGGATCACAACCACGGGCACAATCAGAATTATCGCTTCGGGTTGGAAAACCGGAGCGGAAAAATTGGGGACGCCGAGCCAGCTGGCGTTAATCAGCTGCTGGAAATCAATCGGCTTGCCCAAGGCCATCACATTGGTGAGGAGCCAGTAAAGAATATAGGCAATCACAATGCCCACGAGAATCAGCAGCTTCTGCAAAAACCCTCGGAGATAAACAGCGACAAAACCCATAATCAGAACCGCTGCGGCCGCGTACCACTGTTCAAAGTTGGTGGCGCCCATGCCTTTAACGGCAACCGGAGCGAGGTTCAGACCGATCGTCATCACAATGGCGCCGGTCACAACCGGAGGCATTAGCCGTTCAATCCAGCCCACACCGGTCCACATCACAATGAGGCCCACAATCGCGTATACCACGCCGCAGGCAATCACGCCGCCCATGGCTATCGGAATGTTGGGATTAGGTCCCGTGCCGGCATAACCTGTCGCCGCAATGACCACGCCGATAAAAGCGAAGCTGGAGCCCAAGTAGCTCGGAACTCGGCCGCCGACAATTAAGAAGAATAAAAGCGTTCCGATGCCGCTCATGAAGATTGCGACATTGGGATCCAAACCCATAATCAGCGGTGCAAGCACCGTGGAACCGAACATGATGACGACGTGTTGGATACCCATTGCCAGGGTTTGGCCAAGAGGGAGTGTCTCGTCAGGCGCAATTGTGCCTTCCGTCTTGACTTTCCAACGAGGAAAGTAGTTTTGTGTCATTGGGATTGTCTCTAGGAATTAATCCTAGTAATTTTAGTAGCTCAATTAGTTAAATTTCGTTCACAAACCCTCAGTTTTTCATTCATTGACATTTGAATCTCTATCCTTTGATCTACAATTCTCGGCTACAGATAAGTATAGGATTCTGAACAAAATGGCTTTGTTAAGTCCGCAGGCACAGAAACAAGTAAAGAGGCGAAGAACCTTCGCTATCATCTCTCACCCTGACGCGGGTAAAACGACATTGACGGAAAAGCTTCTGCTTTTCGGCGGAGCGATTCAGATGGCCGGAGCCGTGAAAGGCAGAAAGGCCGGCCGTCACGCAACCAGTGACTGGATGGAAGTTGAAAAGCAGCGCGGTATTTCCGTCACCAGCTCTGTGATGCAGTTCGAATATAACGACCATGTCATCAACTTGCTTGATACCCCGGGACACGAAGACTTCTCGGAAGACACTTACCGTGTTCTGACAGCGGTAGACTGCGCCGTCATGGTCATCGATGCCGCCAAGGGCGTGGAAGCACAGACCATCAAACTGCTCGAAGTCTGCCGAATGCGCAAGACTCCGATTATTACGTTCATCAACAAACTCGACCGCGAAGTTCAGGATCCGATTGATTTGCTCGGCGAGATTGAAAATGTTCTGAAGATCGACTGTGCTCCGATCACCTGGCCTGTCGGCATGGGCAAAACATTCCGCGGCGTCTTCTCTCTGCTCGATAACCGCATGAAGCGCTTTACACCGGGCGGAGAAAAGCTCTCCGACGACGTTGAAGTGATCGAAGGTCTGGACAATCCTCGTCTCGATGAGCTCTTCCCGCTGGAAATGGATTACGTTCGCGAAAGCATCGAACTCATTCAAGGTGCCAGTGAACCGTTCTCTCTTGAACGCTTCTTGGAAGGTTCTCAAACACCGGTGTTCTTCGGCTCCGGTGTCAACAATTTCGGTGTTGAGGATGTGTTAAATGCGCTGGTGAATTGGGCCCCGACACCTCAGCCCCGCGATGCCGGAAAACGTATGGTCGAGCCCGACGAGGCCAAGTTTTCAGGCTTTGTGTTCAAGATTCAGGCCAACATGGATCCGAAGCACCGCGACCGTATTGCCTTCTTCCGCGTCTGCTCCGGTGAATACCAGCCGGGCATGAAGGTGTTCCATGTCCGTGAAGGCAAAGAAATGAAGATCCCGAACGCCCTTACCTTCATGGCTAACGACCGCGTGCTGATGACAGACGCCGTTGCCGGCGACATCATCGGTATCTACAACCACGGCCAGCTCCACATCGGCGACACACTCACACAAGGCGAAGTGCTCGGCTTTACCGGCATCCCATACTTCGCTCCGGAACTTTTCCGCAGCGCTCGTCCGAAAGATCCTTTCAAAGCCAAGCAGCTTCACAAGGGCTTGAAGGAACTCGGTGAGGAAGGTGCGATTCAGGTCTTTGAAGATGAACTCGGCAATCTTTATCTCGGTGCTGTGGGGCAGCTGCAGTTCGAAATTGTGGCTCAGCGCTTAGCAACGGAATATAACGTCGACGCCATCTACGAAAACACGCCTGTTTCTACAGCCCGCTGGGTCACCTATCCTGACGAGCAGACCCGTAAGGATTTCGAGAAAGAACAGGGAATGCGTTTAGCTAAAGACGCCGACGGCAATACCGTTTATCTTGCCACGAGCATCTACAACCTGCAGACGACGCAGAAACATTGGCCTCAGGTCGCTTTCCACGTGACACGTGAGCACGGTCAAAAGCTGAAACACACTGACGTCGATCTCGACATCTAAAAGACCAGAGCCCGGAAGTCCGGGCTCTTTCTTTTTAGTTTTCTTTCATTGGCAACATCGCTCGATCCATGATTCCGTGTAGATAAGAAATCAGGACGCCGTAATTAACAATCGGTACTCCGGCCTCGGCGCATTTTCTTTGGCGGCTTAGCATGGCGCGGCGATTAATCATGCAGGCGCCGCAGTGGATAACGAGCTTGTAGGCGGAAACGTCTTCAGGGAAGGAGTCTCCCGTATACCATTCATAGTCCAGTTCACCGCCGACTTTCTTATTCAGCCAAGCCGGTATCTTGACTCTGCCGATATCTTCTGCCTGACAGACATGAGTACAGGCTTCCGCAATCAAAACTTTATCGCCCGGCTTTAAATTTTCTACCGCTTTAGCACCTGCGGCTAATCCGCTTAGGTTGCCCTTTTGACGCGCCATGAGAATAGAAAAAGACGTCAGCGGAATGTCTTTCGGCACAGCTCGGTCTGCCTTGGCAAAGACCTGACTGTCTGTAACCACCAATGCCGGCGGTTCTTTAAGATTAGCAAGCTGCTCTGCCAGCTGATTTTCCTTGACGACAACGGCCTTGGCATTAGCATCCAAAATATCTCGGATGGCGTGGACCTGAGGAAGAATGATTCGGCCCTTAGGAGCAGCTGTATCGATGGGAACGCAAAGTACGACGGTATCCCCTTCTTTGACAAGATCCCGAAGCATAGGCCCGTCTTCGAAGGCTCCCGGTGCAGTTTTGACGATAAGCGAACGCAGCTCATCAATGCCTTTCTTCTCCAGCGCACTGATCGGAACCACTTTTTCTCCGAAGGATTTTTCCAATGCATCGATGCGGTCGGCGGTGTTGGCAACAGTTTCAATCTTATTGGCAGCGAGGATGTAGCTTGTTCCCAGTTTTTTAAACTCAGAAATTAGAGACCGTTCAAAGTCAGAGACGTCATTGGCCGCATCAATCACGATGACTGCGACATCGGTCTTAGTCATGACTTCTTTAGTTTTGCCGATCCTAAGTTTGCCCAAATCTCCTATATCGTCGATGCCGGCGGTATCAATGGTCATCACCGGCCCCAGTGGCAAAATTTCCATCGCTTTAAACACCGGGTCCGTGGTCGTGCCGGCAACGTCGCTGACAAGCGCAATGTTTTGTTTGGTCAGCGCGTTGATCACACTCGACTTACCGGCATTTCTTCTGCCGAAAATACCGATGTGGACACGCATACCTTTGGGGGTCTGATTCATTTCTGCCATGACAATTCCTCTGTTTTCCGAGATTCTAGATGGATAGGCGACAAAAAAGGGAGCCGAAGCCCCCTCTTTTTGTTTATCGGTCAAAGATTATTTTTCAACAACTTTGACAACGTCACGCTTGACCCAAGTCGGAGCATGGTGCTCAGCGGCTTCGTAAGAGATGTCGCCGGAACCGATTCTCCAAATGCCCTTGAAGTGCTCCATGGACAGGAGAGCCAGAGGAATATGTGCGCATGTAACCATAGCGGTAACAATGAAGCTTCCCCAAACGTGAGTAATGAAGAGCCAGTAGAAGACGGTCTTGCCAAGCAAGGGAGCGCCGAGCCAAAGCAGCCAGCCCGTAGCGATCAGGTAAACGACGGCAGCAAGGAAAATGAGGTAGCTCATCTTCTGACCGCCGTTGTAGCGGCCCTGCGGCGGAACTTCAACCGGTCCGAAGGGAATCTTGAAGAAACGACGCGGATAGCCGCCGAAGTTTCTGAACCACATAATGGTGTTTCTGTCCCACTCAAGAAGGTTCTTAAGTGTCACGGCAAAACGTTCGGGGGCAAAGAGAACATAGCCCACGAAGTTAAGGGTGAAGAGAGCACCGAGCCAGAGATGCCAAACCATCATGAGGTTGGCGGTTTCATCGGAAATATCGCCCATCCAATGGCCGAAATAAACGATGGCACCGGTGATGACCAAGGCATACCAGCAAATTGCGTTGATGGAGTGGAAAACCTTGTCGGAAGTGTGGAAGCGCAGAATTCTTGCGCCTTTCATTTCGGGATTAGACATGTTCTGCCTCCGTCATAGCCAGCTGAGAGCGGGGATAGTAATGGGTGTGGTTAAGCTTGTACATCTCGCCTTCGACGGGTTTGCCGTTCATGTCTTTGTAGACCTGCCAGCAGACATCGTTCTGGTGAGAGGAAGTCAGATTGATCTTCTGCAGACGCTTGTCATCTGCATACAGACCGTTCTGTCTGTCGAGAATAACCTTATTGCGGGAAGTGATCAGCTGAGTGATCACAGCGCCGGCGCCGGCAACTAAAACTGCGCACAGACCGATGACTTTCAGGAAGCCGCGGCGGCCCAACATGGCAGGAACGTCGCGTTCGGTATATTGATATTTACTCATTTCTATTTCCTACCTTGTTAGAGTTTGACAGGAAGCGGAGTTGTCGGAGCAAGCCAGGAAGAACCTGCGCCCTGCAGAGGCTGACCGCCGCCGTTGACGCAGCCGCCCGGGCAGTTCATGACTTCGATGAAGTGCCAGCGATCCTTGTCTTCGTTGATGATCTTCATGACATTCTTCAGATCCTGAAGAGCACCGTTAACAACAGCAACGCGGAGTTCGAAAATCTTGCCGCCCTGAGCCTTCAAAGGAATAGGCACAGTCGCTTCAACTAAAGAGTTGTTCAGACCGCGGACGCTGATGATGTCCGGGTTCTTCAGTTCTTCGCCGGCCAGAAGAGCATAGGCCGTACGGAGAGCAGCTTCCATCACGCCGCCGGAGCAGCCGAAAATCGTACCGGCACCGGTGTATTTTTCGGTCGGCTTAACTTCGTGTGTAGTCGGCATCTTGAGCGGATCGATACCGAGACGACGGAAGACTTCAGCGATATCACGAGTTGTGAGGCTGTAGTCGATGTCGGGGAAGACGGGAGAGTCTTTAGGAATAACGTTGTGTTCAACGTTCCACTTCCAGGCGTCGATGAATTCAGGACGGCTGGCTTCGAAAATCTTAGCGGTACAAGGAGTAATGGAAACGATGCAGACATCGCGCGGATCCTTGTTCCAAACGTGCTTAGCAGCCCAGGTCTTGCCTAAGGCACCGCCCATCTGAATCGGGCTCTTTGTGGTGGAAACATGGGGAATCGCAGAAGCGAAGTTAATTTCCATGTTTCTGACCCAGCCAGGGCAGCAGCTGGTGAAGTGAGGCAGCGGATGGTGAGCCATCATGTTGACTTCAGGACTTCTTTCCCCCAGGCACCAGTAGCGAACCTTCTTAATGAATTCCGTACCTTCTTCCAAAATCGTCTGGTCAGCGGTCTGGTTCACGTCATAAATAGTGAAACCGGCCTTTTCCAAGGCATTGAGCATCTGATCGGTGCAGAGGTCGCCGGGTTTACCGCCGAATTCTTCAGCCAATGCGACACGGACTGCAGGAGAGGGATGAGCGACCACGAATTTCTTCGGATCTTTAAGAGCTGCGATGACGTCGTCGACGAAGCTCATCTGTTCAATAGCGCCGAACGGGCAGGCGCTTAAGCACTGACCGCAGCTGACGCATGCATCGTCGCGGATTTTGTGAATGGCGCCTAAACCGCCGGAAATAGCATCAACCGGGCAGAACTTGCGGCAGGTGTCGCAGCCGACGCAGTTGTCTTTGTTAATGTGGATAATTCCGCGAAGTTCGCCTTTGCGGAAATTTCCCTGAAACGCGGGACCGTCTTCTCCGCGACAGCCTTGAGGCGGTCGGAAGGTAACAACATCCATAGTAGACATTACTCAACTCCAGAGCTTGAAATGGAAATTTAAAGAGACAGTTTCGGATAAAAATATATTTAGTAAATCGCAGGTGCGAAGTCCCGAGTCTCCTTACGGAGCGAAGTTTACGGTGTTGTTACAGATTTCTCAACGGCCTCTATCCTTTTGTCTTAAGTAAAAACCTCTAATTAATAAGGACAAATGAAAACAGATGTAATCAAAAGCCCCGAAAATACGGGGCTCTGAGGTTTTCGTTTACATGTCGGCTTCTCTAAGTGGTTTCCTTAACTCCGCCCGAATGTTGTCCATCGCGGAGTAGAAATCCTTCATCATCACAAGGCCGAGCAGCTTGCCTTTATCAGTCACAATGAAGCGGTCATGGTCTTCTGGGTTCTCTTTAATCGCTCCTGCAAGTTTCAAAGCGAGAACCTCTTTAAATAACGCACGATCCAGATCGACGCCGTGAACTTCTTTGAAGTATTTACGACTGATGCGGCCGGCAAACAACTGAAGCAGTAAGCGGTACTGAAGAATGCTGCGTTTGCCGAAAACCTTTCTTCTTTCCACCCCGTTATTGCCTGAGCCGATGCGCTCGTTGTAGCGGCGCAGTGAGAACGTGTTTACATAAAGCGAATCCCCCAAGAAGCTGAAGGCACCCGAACCCACACCCAAGTATTCATCGTTGTCGATCACATACTCGTCAAAGCCCTCATTATTGGACTTCCCGAAAGCCCATGAGGAAAGCTGGGTATAGTCTTCCGTCAGCATGTCCAGGATCATGCGGTACTGGCCTGCCCTCACATCGTGAGGTGCGGCAATAGAATCCTTAACACTGCGTTTAGTCTGACTTGTCACCATCAGAGGATAGGTCGTGATCTGACGGGGGGACAGCTTCAGCAGGGTTTCAAGGTCGCGGTGAAGAATCTCATCGGTCTGGCCCCTGAATCCGAAGATCATGTCAACATTGCAAATCGGGAAAAGTTCCTGCGCTTTCGCAATATTTTCAAAGACTTCCTGTCCGGTTCCGAATTTATCGCGTTCGGTCATCTTGAGAATGCCGTCATCAAAGCTCTGAACACCGATTGACATGCGGTCCACCAGGCCTTCAAGCATATGAATTTGCGGATCGCCCATGATCTGAGGATCCGTTTCGACGGAGACTTCCTTGATGGAAGGGAACAGTTTTTTAGCCAGCTCCAGTGTTTTAGCCAACTCGTCCATCAGCACTGTGGTCGTGCCTCCGCCGACATACATCGATGTGAAGTCATAACCCATGGCATGAACGGCCTCCATCTCTTTGCGCAGATTCACAAAGTATTCGCGGGCCTTGTACTCTTTGAAAAGAAATCGATGGAAGGTGCAGTAGGAACAAAGCGTTTTACAGAAAGGAATATGCGCATACAGCATATATTTATGGCCTTCCTGCGGAAGCGGAAACTTCTCAAGAACACAGCGGTCAAGCGTTAAATCCCGATCCAGATAGTACTGCATCACCGCTTCGGTGCTCTGCAGCATCCACTTCGGCGCAATCGCTTCCGACTTCCCATGCTTGACGTTGCCCTTATAGGCATTACGAATAGTTTCGGTGGAACGTTCTTCCATTGTTTCTATCAGTGTTATTTTGTAGACAGAAGGTCGATTATACGGAGGTCTCTTCTAAATACGGCTCTTCTTTGCGCCTTTATACATCTCTTCAATCAGGTGCCCGTACCTTGCCTGCATCGGAGAACGCTTAAGTTTCAAGGTCGGCGTGAGAAGCCCGTTATCAATCGTCCACTCGTCCAAAGTGAGCGCAAGGTTTTTAGGAACTGCGTATGCCGGGAAAGTTCGACAGGCTTTCTTGACCATTTCAAGTATTTTTTTGCGAACCACCGGAGCATGCAAAGACTCCGGATCCTTGGGATCAACTCCCTGGTCTGCCGCAAACTTTTCCCACAGTGTCGGATCCAGGGAGATCAGCACAGCGATGTAAGGCATACCGTCGCCGACAGCGTAAGCCTGTCGGAAGAGCGGAAGCGTTTCAAGTGCGCTTTCAATATCGACAGGAGAAATTTTTTCTCCCGTAGAGGTCACAAGAATCTCTTTGATTCTGCCGACGATTTTCAGCCGTCCTTCTCCGTCGTAAGCTCCCTGATCGCCAGTCTTGAGCCAGCCGTCCTCGGTAAAGGCATTCTTCGTGTCCTTTTCCCGATTCCAGTACCCTTTCATGACCAAGTCACCCTTGATCTGGATTTCTTCCCTTTCTCCCAAACGAATCGAGACGTCCTTCAGAGCTCGGCCGACGGTTGCCGGATCATTGTCCGTCACATTGTTGCCGCTGATGATCGGGGAAGTCTCGGTCATGCCGTAGCCTTGAATCACCGGAAGACCGAGGCCGCAGAAAACCTTAGCCGCCTCAGGGTTAAGAGAAGCACCGCCGCTGATGGCCACGCGCAACCTTCCGCCGAATTGAGACTTCAGTTTTTCCGAGATCTTCTTACCAACCGTCGCATTGACCAAGCCGCCAAACATTGAACCCTGAGACCCGGCCGTTTTTATCGAATTTTTTCTGCAGAAATTCTGCCATCCGGCGTTGACGGCCATATGGAATAAGGTCGCCTGGATTTTGCCTTTCTTGGCAAGCGCGTCATTCAGCTTGGCGTAGATGCGTTCATAAACTCTCGGGACAGAAATCAAAACATTAGGCTTCGCAATCTTGAAGTCTTCTGCGAGGTATTGGAGAGAGCGGTTAAATACAATTGTCGAACCTGTCGCCAGCGCCAAGTAGTATCCTGCCGTTCTTTCAAACATATGAGAAAGCGGAAGGAACGAAAGGAAGATATCACCGATCTCCGGCTTGACATGCGCCAAAGTTGAACGGACGTTGCTTGTGATGTTTTTATGAGTAAGCATCACACCCTTCGGCTTGCCGGTCGTCCCGGACGTATAAACAATGCAGGCCAAATCGTCGACCTTCGGCTGCTCGGGTAAAGCAATGTCTGCAGGAGCTCCTTTGAGCCATTCTTTTACTCCTTGAATGAGCTCCGTCGCCTCCGTCAGTTCTTCCGTAATAATGACTTTTTTGATCGCAGAAAGATCAAATCCGGCTTCCTGGATTTTCTCCCATTTGGACTTCTTGTCCGTCACCAAGACGGACGCTCCGCTGTCCTGGAGAATGAACGCACTGGAAGCCGGCGTATCGATTGCGTGAAGAGGAACCGGCACGAGAGAGTTGGCCATTGCCGCCTGATCAAAGCACACGGCGTTCACACCGTTAGGCAGGAGCATCGCAACACGGTCTCCCTTGTTAAGCCCTAAATCGGCGAAAGCCCTCTGCCAGTTCTTTACCTTCTCACCGAGCTCCTTATACGTGACTGAGACCCACTCTTTTGTCGCCCGATTAAATTCTCTCAGTGCTTCGTCCGACGGTCCTTTCAGAACACGATTCTGAAAGAAATCACAAAGTGTGCTTAAGCTGTTAAGTGCCTCAGCTCGTTGTTCTTTCGTTTCAGTCAACTCTCTCTCCACACAAATATCCCATAGTACTTTCAGCGTAAAGCTGAAATTCTATTGAAAACGACCCAAATTTTAGGTGTTTTCACTAATGAAAAAGCCTTCGCCGGTTAGGAACGAAGGCTTTGAACTTCCGCGATTAAATTAAGGCATAACGCGGGCTTCCCAGCCGCTGGTGCACTCCGTCACGTAAGGATAAAAATTCTTACTGGCCTGGCACCAGTACATCGTCTTACCCGGAATCGTTGCTGCGGTGACGACAGGAGCCGTCACAATCGGAGCCGCGACTACAGGCGCGGTGACAACCGGCGCCGTCACCACTGGCGCAGTAACAACCGGAGCTGATACTACGGGAGCTGTCACGACCGGAGCGGTATACGTCGGAAGCGTATAAGTCGGTGCGGCGTACGTCGGCGCTACGTAGGAAGGCGCCACATATGTCGGAGCTGTATAGGTCGGGGTCGTAGCGTTTGTAATCGCATTGGCCAATCCCATGCCCAGGCCGAGCACCAGTGTTCCGCCAAGGACGTCTCTTCCGAAATCGTGCCATCGATTATGGTGATGATGACGCGGCGGCGGAGGCGGTCCGCCCCAGCCGGGTCCTCGGAAACCGGGCCCCGGTCCGAATCCGGGTCCTCCGGGCGGAGGTCCGGGAGGACGGGCGTCAACAGCTGTACAAACAGCCAGACCTAAAGCTGCTAAGCAGGCTGCAGTTCTTATTAATTTCATTCTCATCGCCAGAACCTCTCAATTGTGTTCTTACGTTTATTTTGACTGCTTAGAAATCCTTTTGGAAGACTTTTAACCGCCCAAAAATACTAATTTGCAAGCGATTGTTTTTCTTCCAGCTCTTCCCACAGGGCGTACTTCTCTTCAAGCTCCTTGGCTATTTTCTGCATCTCATCGCCGTCAGCCCGAATTTGCTCTGGCGCTTTGCTGCCGTAGGATGGCTGCTGCATGAGCTCGACAAGTTCGTTTTGACGGTTTTCGAGTGCCTCTATCTGCCCGGGGAGTTCCTGAAGAAGCTTGTTTTCTTTATAGCTGAGCCCCGGCTTTGCGTTCCGACGTCGCGTTTTCTGAGCTTTTTCCGCTTGAGCGGCTGCCTCGGCAGCCGCCGCTGCTTCCGCGGCCTTCTGCTCCTCCTTTCCCTTCTTATCCCGCCATTTGAGCCACTCTTCGTAGCCGCCGACGTACGATGTCCAAAACCCGTCTTTGTCTGGGGCGATCGTTAACGTCGCGACGTTGTCCATAAACGAGCGGTCGTGTGTTACTAACAAAACCGTCCCCGGGTATTCCGCCAGCGTCGCCTCAAGCATCTCGATGGATTCAATATCCAAGTCGTTAGTAGGCTCATCCATGACCAATAAATTGGCCGGTTTTGCGAAAAGTTTGGCAAGAAGCAAACGATTTCTTTCTCCGCCCGACAGGCTGGAGACTTTCACGTTGACACGGTGCGGCGGAAAGAGGAACTCGCCTAAGTAACCTATCACGTGCTTTCGCACACCTCCGACTTCAACCCAGTCAGACCCGGGAGAAACCGTTTCCTGCAGTGTCTTGGTCGGGTCAAGCTCGCTGCGAAGCTGATCAAAGTAGGCGATCTGCAGATTGGTTCCGAGTTTCACTGTTCCTGAGTCCGGCTGCATCTGCCCCAAGATAATTTTGATTAGCGTGCTTTTGCCGACGCCGTTAGGGCCGAGCAAGCCCAGCTTGTCACCGCGCATCACGCGCAGTGTTAAATCTTTAATCAAGCATCGATCACCAAAAGTCTTGCTAACACCCTCAAGTTCGGCAACCACCTTGCCGCTTCTTTCTCCGGCATCCAGGTTAAGATCAATTTTGCCGATTCGATCACGTCTCTGCTCGCGCTCAATGCGCATTTGCTCCAGACGTCTGACCCGGCCCTCGTTTCGTGTGCGCCTCGCTTCAATACCGCGCCGAATCCAAGCTTCTTCCTGAGTCCAAACCTTATCAAAGTCAGCTCTTGCCTTATCCTCTGCGGCGAGCTCTTCTTCTTTTCTTCGCTGATAGGCTTCAAACGAACCGGGATAACTTCGGACCACACCTCGATCCAGCTCCCAAATCGTGTCAACAATACGATTAAGAAATGCCCGGTCATGAGTAATCGTCACGAAGGATCTGGACTTTTTAAATTCATTCAGGATGATATTTTCGAGCTGACGAATCGCGTCAATGTCCAAATGGTTCGTCGGTTCATCCAGCAGAAGGAGGTCTGCATCCAATGCAAAGGCAAGCGCCAACGCAGCTTTTTTCTTTTCGCCGCCGGAGGCTTTCTTTAAATCAAGGTTTTCATCCAGTCCGAATTTATGAAGGAACTCAGATAATCGGCTTTGGATCTGCCAGCGCATTTTTTCGTCCGGCAGCTCATCCAGCTTACCTCGAAGCACCAAAGAATCCATGACGGTCGGGGCTTCCGGAAAGTAAGGCTCCTGCTCCACGTAGACTGCATGCAGACCGTTCTGTGTATGCAGTTCTCCGCCGTCAAGTTTTTCGATACCTGCAAGAACTTTAAGTAAAGAGCTCTTGCCGGTGCCGTTTCGGCCGATCAAACCGATTCTCTGACCTGCTTCGACCGTAAGGTCGGCATTATCGAGAAGCGGCTTATCTCCCCAGGCCAAATGGCCTTCCATCATCGTCACAAAACTCATAACCCAGCCTCTTCCGCGCTTTCCGTAAACTGCACTAAATCTTCTTCAGAAGTCTTTCCCGTCTTGTTCGGACTTACAACGGTCTTAACGAGTTCCCGTTTTACCTTGCTTCCGCTGTCTTTATCAAAGCTCAGGCGTCCGGTCAGCCCGTCCGGCACTTCAATACGGCGCGCCCAGTCAATCCACTTTGTTCCTAAGTTCCAAGCATCCACACCGACAGAAAACATCTGCAGCTCTTCCGGAGATAAATTCTCTCTTTCTCCCTTGTACTGAGCCACCAGAGTGCTCGCGTTCTCCTCTGCCGGGATCTCCAACGTGATCATGCCGTTCAAATCATTGGATTGGGTTTTGGCCAGCATGGTGTCTTTCTGATGCATCGGATTGGTGTAACTTGTCCCAAAAACCGGAAGCTCAGGCGGCAGATAGGGACGAAGAAGACTTGCATTTTGAGCATTCATGGCAAAGAAGACACCCCGGAACGCCTTGCCTCTCATTTCCTGTCGAAGATAGGCAATCTGATCAGAAGAAATATGGCGTCTTTCCGCTCCTGCTCCGACTTTAACTAAAGCGGCTTCCATGGCCCGTGCCAAGCGTTCATCATACGGATCCTGAGTCGAGAGGATCACGAAATTATTCGCTGCCAAATCGGCCTTTTGAGCGGTGTTTTCCACGGCAATTTTTGCGAGCTGATCAACTTCGCTCTCAGCCGAAATATCGATGCTTAAAAATAATTCCGGTGCCGTTTCTCCGGAGGGACGATTAATCGCTACGACCGGCAGAGGCAAGTAAGGCATCTCGGATATTGTCTGCACCGCGTCCCGAGAAACAGGTCCGATGGCCAGTACCGCTCCGTCGTCGGCAGCTTTCTTTAAAACTGCGCCGGCTTCCTGCGGATTACTCAATTCATACTGAACCAATTCACAAGCACCCGAGGCCGTTGCCTCGTGACTAGCCGCGAGAATTCCCTGCTGAATAGGAGCAGCCGCTTCGGACAGAACGGATCCTTTAGGGGATACAATCAGAGCGATTTTAGTTTTGTTCTGCGATTGAATCTGCGCATCCGTTGTCGGTCCGATCTCGGATTGCTGAGCAGCTGCGGTTGTGACGGCAGCTGCCGTAATAAGGCTCAGAGATACGCGACACAAAATTCTGTTTACCAACGAGGTCAAGATGGACTCCCGAAAATTCCTCTACGACAATAACGAACTCTTCCAAAGCATCTCGCTTCCTTCCCAGGACCTGCCTGCCCCTGCACTTTATGTCGTCGCTCTTCCGATCGGAAATCTCGGCGATATTACCCTCAGGGCGCTTTGGATCCTTAGCAAGGCAGACTGTATTGCCGCTGAAGACACTCGGGAAACAAGAAAACTTTTGGAGAAGTTTAATATAGAGTCGCACTTGTTCCCTGTCCATCAGCATAACGAGCACGAGGGGGCAGAAAAGGTTCTGAGTTATCTGGCCGAAGGTAAGCGAGTGGCACTGGTCACGGACGCCGGGACGCCCGCCGTTTCCGATCCCGGCACGAAAGTCGTCGCCGAAATCAGAGAACGAGGTTATCGCGTCATTCCGATTCCCGGCGCCAGCGCTTCGGTAACGGCTATCTCTGCCGCTGGTATGGCCCCTGAGGGTTTCACATTCCACGGCTTTTTAACCGGCGGGAAAAAAGAGCGGGCAGCCGAACTTCAGAAATTAATTAATAGCGGGCGTATTTTTATCTTGTATGAAGCGCCCCATCGTTTAGAAAAATTAATCGATGAGCTAAGCGAATCTGTTCCTGCTGACCGAAAAATCACAATTGCTCGAGAGCTCACGAAAAAATTTGAACAAATTGACAGTCTTTATTCTCCTGATTTACACGAATGGCTATCCCGCAATCCTCCTAAGGGAGAATATGTGATTGTTGTCGACGCGGCTTCAGCCTCAGCGGAAGAGACGTTAAAGGAAGAAGATAAGCAATGGATCGACGAGCTAATCCCGCTCCTTCCGGCTGGACAGTTGTCAACAATCGCAAGTAGAATTTCCCGTTTTCCCAAAAAAATCATTTACAACTACATAGTCAGCAAGAAGAATTCACTGTCGACAGTGGATTGATTGTTTGCCCGACCGGGAGTAATAAAGTGTCAAACAGCAAAAAACAGAAAGATCAAAGCGAATTGGTCAGTGAGAAGGTTGAGGTCAGCACCGTCTCCGAAGCCGACGCTGCAGCTTCAAAAGAAGAAGATCCGTTCCATACAGCCGTGGAGTCTATTACTTCTTCTCCGATCACATCGGAAAAAGAAGCCGAAGAATACGTCTCCAACCAAACCTTCGCCGCCGCTAACGAACACGAAATGCAGGCTCTGATCTCCATCCTGGAGGGCGAAGCCCCTGCCGACCGTAAAGCCATTCTTAAGGCTCTGGTTCAGCGTGAAAAATTAAAGGAAGGCGCCGGTAAGAAGGCCGAAGTCAACGAAAATGAATTAAACGAAGATTGGAAGCACGGCGGTTATCCTTATAAAAACCGTATGAGCCGCAAGATCTATGAAAAAGAAAAATATCTTCTTCAGGTCGAGCTTCTCAAACTTCAAAACTGGGTTAAAGAAACCGGACAGAAAGTTGTCATTCTGTTCGAAGGCCGAGATGCCGCCGGTAAGGGCGGCACCATCCGTCGTTTCATGGAACATCTCAATCCCCGAGGCGCCCGCGTAGTTGCATTGGAAAAGCCCACTCAGCGTGAACTCGGTGAATGGTACTTCCAGCGTTATGTAAAACACTTGCCGACCGCCGGCGAGATCGTTTTGTTCGACCGCTCCTGGTACAACCGTGCCGGCGTCGAGCGCGTGATGGGGTTCTGCACCGATGACCAGTATTTGGAATTCATGCGCGAATGCCCTGAATTCGAACGCTTCCTTACACGCAGCAGAATCTATCTGATCAAGTTCTGGTTCTCCGTCAGTCGAAAAGAACAAAGAAGACGCTTCAAGGAACGTCAGGTCCACCCGCTCAAACGCTGGAAGCTTTCTCCGATCGATATGGCTTCTCTCGATAAATGGGACGACTACACCAAGGCTAAAGAAGCCATGTTCCTTAATACGGATACTGTGGCCGCTCCCTGGACCGTCGTTAAGAGCGACGATAAAAAACGCGCTCGCCTGAATGCCATGCGTTATGTCCTTCAGTCTTTACCCTACACCGGCAAAGATATGAATGCCATCGGCGCCATTGATCCTCTGATCTTAGGCCGTGCCAATACGATCTATGAAAAGGGCGAACACAGCGACATTCTTCTTCAGCTGAGTACTCATCTCGCAGAAAAGAATTCTGATACGAAGAAGAAATCGAAAGGCTCTGTTCAGAGTAAGTATTGATCTTTGAGTAACGGCAATGGATCCCGTTTAGAGATATTTACCGAAAAACT
>ENA-UEPG01000045-UEPG01000045.1-human-gut-metagenome-genome-assembly--contig:-NODE-45-length-132176-cov-5.549981_pt1 | contig 132176 bp, 151 predicted proteins | sample MGYA00242893_ERZ507902 | MGnify/ENA primary metagenome ERZ507902 (study PRJEB26167, sample SAMN06115491) | human gut metagenome | host: Homo sapiens | place: China:Gansu | collected 2015-04-23...
CATCCGACTCCACCTCTTTAAAATCGATATTCACCATCTTGAAACGATTCAGCGCCTGCAATCGCACGTAAGTATCTATCACCCGCCGGGCATCGTACAATTCCATCTGCTGCAACTGGATGGTTTCTATAATCATTTTAGGCTTTATCTTTAGCTTATCCTTGTACAAGATATTATAACCATTGTAATACAACGTATTATACGTAGAATCCACCTGTTCTGCAGTCAGCATCGGGTCGTAATCAAAATTCACGCTGATGTTCCGCACGAAATAACGCCTGTAAGCGTTGCTATCCACGGCATTCTCTACCACCCGTACGAAAACTTTGGCCATATTTTCTTTAACCGCACTTGTTGTATCGGCAAAAAACTGGATAAAATTCTTTGAAAAATTGAAATACCCTTTTTCCCGGAGCATTTTCGTGATTCGTTCCCGTTCGTCATCCAGAACGTCAAGATCCAATGGAGCGTCTTTCTCCAAAAGAGTATTCACCGTATCCCGTCGAAAATTGGCCATCAACCCGCTTTCCTCGGCGATCTGGTTTACCCGTCCCCCCTCCTTATCATCAAATCGCACTTCCTGAATCCGGGTAACAGGTCCCACTTTCACGTGGTATTCCACAAACGCCTTCCTTTTCTTATAAAAGATCGTATCTGATACTTCCGCACTATAAAACCCTTTATTATGGAGATACAATTCAATCTGGCTGGCACTTCGTTGCGTCATGAAAGGATCGTAAATAACGGGAGCCTCCCCGATACGTCGTAACCATTGGTTAAATTTCTTTTTTTCATTCCTCCCGCTTAAATTATATAATCCCAGATGAAAACGGGCAACCCCCAAAATCCGGGTATTCGGTTTTTGTCGGATATTTCGTTTCAAATCAGACCGATTAAGCTTATAATCATCCACTTTCACCTTCACACGATCCAGCAAATACTCGTCTTTCCCGACATACTTCGTCGGTGAACACGAATAAAAAATGAAGAATATAAAAAAAATAAAACTTATCTTGTACGCTACCCGCATGCTCAAAAATCTCAAAAAAATACTATGTTTGTGTTTTATTTTAACCAGCAAGCTTAAAAACGATGCTTAGCAAACACCTAACAAATGTAATTCAAAACCTTGAAAAAAAGAAATTCAGGGAAAAATATAATTTATACAAGGTCGAGGGAGATAAACTGGTACAGGAACTACTCCTCTCCGACATGAAAATAGATTCATTGATTGCCCGCCCCTCTTGGATCGAAAGCAATCAACAACACGTGAAAAAATGTAACACGATCGAGGTAAACGAGATCGAGATGGGACGCATCTCCAATTTCAAATCTCTGCCGGAAGTCATTGCACTAGCTGAAATCCCCGTCAGAACATACAACCCGGATGAGATAAAAGACTCACTATCCGTGGTCCTCAACGGCATTCAAGACCCGGGCAACATCGGCACGATACTCCGGGTCTGCGATTGGTTCGGCATCCGAAATATATTTTGTGACCACGATTGCGCAAACATTTTTAACCCGAAATCCGTTCAAGCAAGCATGGGTGCAATATTCCGGGTGAACGTTTTTTACTTGGATCTTGTCAGTTTTATCCCCCGGTTCACGAACCCGAACTTTCCCTGTTACGGGACATTTCTGGAAGGAGAAAACATCTACCGGATGAACCTCCAAACCAAGGGATTTATCGTCATGGGAAACGAGGGAAACGGAATTACCGCGGGTATCGAACAACTGGTAGACCATAAAATAACAATTCCCAGTTTTGCACACAGTCTTTATTCGACAGAATCCCTGAACGTGGGAGTTGCCACTGGCATCATCCTTTCGGAATTCAAACGAATAGAATATAATTAAATAGATAAATCAATTATTTAAAACAAAAAAGGACAGTATGAAAAAATTAGTAATTTTAGCTCTCTTTAGTCTCATCGGTTTAACCACCATGGCTCAATCCTTACCTATAAATATCGGTATTCATGGCGGTTGGAATGACGCAAAAATCAAAGCAAAAGAATATAAAGTAGATTCGCATGGTGGATACATGATTGGTGCCTTCGCAAGAATCAATCTTGGGAGTATTTACTTAGAACCAGCCTTGAACTTTGCACACAAAGAAAGTAAAATCAATGACGAAATCGGTTCTATCGGAAAATTCAAATACAGTTCCATCGACATCCCTGTTATGGTGGGATATAACATTCTCAAACTCCCCATATTCAAATTACGCGGATTCGCTGGTCCCGTTGCATCTTTCGTGACGAAAGATTTAAAAAGCGATTTCAACACGGACAAAATGATGTGGAACGGGAAAATCGGAGCCGGAGTCGATGTATGGAAAGTAACTTTCGATATTGACTACGAATTCGGATTAAAGAAATTCGGAGATGGGGTAAAAGCACCCAAATCATGGAACTTAACCTTGGGATTCAAGATTATCTAATAATAAAAAAGACCGGAATGATTGTCCGGTCTTTTTTAATAAACTTCTTCAACGGTATCGAATTATCTTCCTCTTCTACGAATCCATATCAAAATTGAAAAGATCACAAGCAATCCCGGAATAATCCACATCATAATTACTTTCCAAGTAGCCAAACCTTTTTCATCCATATAAACCTGATTATCCAAAGGATCTGGCCTACGTACGTCAACAGGGACTTCCTCATCCGACATCCAGAAAAAGCTACCCATAACAATATTGAAATTATTTGCCAAAATATCTTGACGAAACATTCCTAATTCTCCATTACTAATACAATCAGCATCACCAAAAATCATTATTTTCTGTTCTTTATCTCCCAATTTCCGAGTTAGAGCTAATCCTGTCGCATAGCGTTGTTGCACCTCCCCCGCCTCTTCATTCAATTCGATCGCATCATCAACAAAATTGGTTGTTTCCAACTCGTTCCAAACCAAAGAATCAGTCAAAAACAAAGGAGTCACCTGATACCCTTTATCTGTACTATATTCCAAGCCGGATACACCTGGTGTAACAATAACTTGATCCTCTTTTATCATATTTTCAAACCAATACGCCATCTCACCAGCCTCTTTTGTTGGAGACGACAAAATCAAATCAGGAGAAAAATTTTCCGTTTGTCTAACCAATGTTCCCGGGACAACCTTCACTCCCAATTTAGCCAGCAAAGGCCCAATATTCCCTGCAGATTTTGGTTCGCTCATAATCAACAGATTACCACCACAAGCAATATACTTATCCAAATTTTCACATTCGACTTCACTCATCTCATCCCTCACCTCCGCTATCACAAGAATTCTAATTTCCGGATTTACTTCTTTATCCAGTATCACATTTTCAATATCAAATCCTTGATTGATTAAGGCATAACGGAAAGATTTTCCAACTCCAATAAAGTCAAAATCTGCATAGACTAAAACAACTACATATCAACAAGTTAATTGATTCGTCGGGTAACGGATTACCTCCGTTTCCACCCGAATACGGTGGATAGTTCTATTCTTATGTAGGCTCCCATGTAGGGAACCGGCAGGAATACATGAGCCACTAAAAAATTAACGATATGTATTGTTCGATCACATTCAAAGGTCGCAAAGACCCCCAGGACCCCAAGATGGTCAAACTGGAAATGATTTTCTACAAGACCGGTTACACCCGCATTCCCCGGGTCGTCAGCATCACCGGAGCTTACAAATGCTGGAACAACGAAACCCAGAGTTTTGAATCCGCTTCCAGCGAGTACCTCAAGAAAAACCAGCTGTTGCTTGAACTCAAAGAGAAGTACATGTCCGTCGCCGAACGGTGGGAAAAAGACGGACGCAACTTCTCCGTACTGCAATGGGCCGACTGCTTCAAACCCAAAGAAGAGGAAAAGGCAAAGCAGGAATCGAAAGTGCTGACCGTTCTCCAGCTCATCAACGCCAGAATCGAATACTTCGAGAACCACGAAAAATTCAAGAACGGCAAACTCGTCAAAAGTGTCGGCACTGCCGGTATGTACAAGCAGTTCCGCACTTCGCTTTCAGCCTTCACCCAGAAGCAGTACAACAAAGACCTGTCCCGCTTTTACTTCACCGACATTACCCAGAAATTCCTTTGGGAATACATCGTTTATCTGGAACGACGTGGCATCGAAAACGGGAACCGTGCCGGGTTGCGCCAACTCCTTCGCATCTTCCGTGCATTGGTAAACTATGCCAAGGACGAACTCCACATGTACGGAGCCAACTCAGCAATCTTCGAGGCGGCTACTGAAAAGATGGCGTGGGGACAGTTCGAGTCCAAAGCCGTCAATCCGAACATCATCCGCCGGATGGAGTTCATGGACCGCAGCCTCTTTTCCGAGCAGGAGCAACTCTGTCTCGACCTTTTCCTCTTCAGCTTTTACAGCGGCGGTATGGCCAACGTCGATGTCGTCAACCTGACATGGGACATGATTAACGAAAAGGAAGGCATGATTGTCTATGAGCGTACCAAATTCCCCAAGCTGGCCAAGCCCCTGCTTATCGACCGGCTCATCGTGATTCTGGGGAAATACAGGGGCAAAGGCATCGGCAACTACATCTTCCCGGTCTATACCGAGAAACACGTAACCGACAAACAGAAGATGGGGCGTCGTAACAATTTCTCAACCCTCGTCAGCGAAACACTGGACAAGGTTTGTGAGATTCTGGGAATCGACGAGAAAATGACGTGGTACACGGCACGAGGCACGTTTATTTCCAGCGAACTCGATGCGGGCACTCCGATTACCCACGTCGCTGAAATGGCCGGCAATAGCGTCCGAACCATCGAGAAACACTACTACAAAAACACCAAACAGGAAGAACTGCGCCAGCGGATGAATGCCCGTTATGGCAGTTGGGGGCAGCAAGCAGTATAGCAGGTGTTGTTTGTTCCCAATAATATATTCGGCAAACATCAAATTAAAGCTATCGGAATTTTCCCGATAGCTTTCTTTGTTATATTTCCTGTTTTTTCAGGCAGAATACCTATCTTTGTAGAAGATTTAAGATATTAAAAGCGTTAGCTTTTGTTCTTGCACCGAAATCTGGCAGTTTCAAACCCGCAAGACAGACAGTGGACGCCTGCGCGTAGCGTGGGCTTAACTTGTTTGCGGGTGGGCTTGCCAGAGCCTCGGTGCGGGCGGGTTCTGTCCCACGCTTTTCGCATGTATAACCGACCTGAGAGGGACATAAGGTCTGGAGTTCCTAACTTAGCCCGCACAAAGAGTTAAGATAAAATAGTAATCTTAACTTTGAAAAATGGGAACAAAAAGGAGTTATGATCGCACGTTCAAGGAGCGTGCGGTTAAGATGAGTTACGAACGCGATAGCGTTAAGGCTTTAGCTAGCGAACTTGGCATTTCAGCCGAGCGCCTATATAAGTGGCGTGCGGAGTATGCAGACCACGGTGAGGCGAGCTTTCAGGGTCACGGCGTGGAGCGCCTGAGCGATGAAGACAGGCGAGTCAAAGAGTTAGAGAAGAAGTTACGTAACACGGAGTTAGAGCTTGAGATATTAAAAAAAGCGATCGCCGTTTTCTCCAAGATAGACAGGTAATGTACGCGTTCATAGACAGCAACCGGGGACGTTATTCTGTTGGGATGATGGCACGTGCCCTGCACATAAGCCCCCGCTCATATTACGATTATAAACGGGGTATTTACTCCGTGAGGCAACAGAAGCGCGAGGTGTTGGAACGGCTGATTCAGCAGACCTATGCGGCGGCCCGGGGGCGTTATGGAGCGCCCCGCATAGCCGCCGAGATACAAACTGCGCATTTTTATGTCTCCGTGCCTACGGTAAGCAAGTATATGAAGCGGATGAACTTACGTAGCAAGTTATCTCGTAAATACAGGAATGTGTCCTATCCGGAGTACACGCTGCGGATGTGCCCCAACCTTCTTGACAGGCAGTTTTACCCCGACGCTCCGGGTAAGGTGTGGGTATCAGACATTACCTACATCCATACTACGCACGGATTTAGGTATTTAACCTCCGTAATCGACCTGTATGACCGCAAGGTCGTGGGCTGGAGTATCGGCAACAGCCTGACAGCCAAAGATACCGCCGTGAGGGCCTATCAGATGGCCGTGCGCCATCGTAAAGCCCAACCCGGAATGATCTTTCATTCGGATCAGGGGGTGCAGTACGCCTCGGAAGAGTTCCGTAATACGCTGGATAAGAATGTGGTTCAAAGTATGTCCCGCCGAGGGAACTGCTGGGATAACGCCGTGGCCGAGAGCTTCTTCAAAACACTCAAATGCGAACTGATTTACGGAAACAGAACTTTAACCCCGCAACAAATGGAACTCGAAATCTTCGAATATATCGAAATCTGGTACAACAAAGTCAGACGACACTCTGCGCTGAAAAACATGACCATAGATGAGTTCTGGAAATTAAACCTAAAAAGTGCTTAACTTTTTGTGCAGATTTAATTAGGAAATCCAGTCTCAACATTCAGGTCAATGGAAAAATCGCTCTTGGAACAGCTCATGTCGCTGCCCGCCGATGTCACCACCGCAACCGTACAAGGTGTCGCCATGCAGGTAATCGACGAAACCACCCGGCAATCCCTCCTTCAATCCGACCCCGAAGATACGCACATCCACGAATGCACCCTCTCCAACGGTACATTCATCACCGATATGCAAAACGGCCGACTGATTGCCTTGTACAAAGTCCGCTGACATATATAGTTTTCGGGTGTCGGAAAACGAGCCGTAAGAACTGATAAATGAGGTATTTTCATAAGTTCTTGCGGCTTCATTATGCAAACACGGCAAATAATCGCTATCTTTGCAGTGTTTTAAGAAAAATATTGGAAAGCGTTTGGCTTTTATCCCGTAAATCGGAATCTGGTAAATTCACTACACATGGGATAACAAGACTGAATGCTCACGTTATGCGTGGGCGTTACTTGTTATGTGTAGGGTTTACCAGAACCTCGATTACGGCAAGCTGATGTCCCACGCTTTTCGTATCAATAACATAACCGGTCTGTAGGGGCAACAGCCACCCTTACAAGGCAATGGACAAAAAACAGAAACACCCGTCCGCATCGCAATCAGAACCTGTTACCGGCAATAGTTCTCCCCGTGAACAGCAAGCCCGGGAAATCATGCAGCAACTCGTGGCGGGAGGCATTTTAGCTCCTAATGAAGCCGCCGAAGTTACTTTCTCCGACACGGCATTCATCTGCATCCCGGATACAGAACAAAAGCCTGCCGACAAAAAAGGCGAGAAATAAACCATCCCACGCCTTTCATCTTTTCAGTCCGATTTACGCTTGCACAGCTCGTCATACTGCGAGGCTGTCAACGTAAAATCCGTAATATCGAATCCGAGCACTTTCCACCAATATCGGAACGAATAACCCGTCTCCGATGACACCCGTTTGGTTTTGCAGAGCCTGTCGATAGCCTTTTCCCGCAGATTGGTCATGGATGCCACATCCTTCAGAGAACGCATCACGGCCTCCAACTTTCCCTCTTCATCGAATACCAACACTTTGCGTTCCTTAGGCGCCGATTTACCGCCACGCTTTTTAGGTTCTTCCTCTTTCACATGTTCAATGTTCGGGACAAGTTTTTCCGCCTGCTGTTTCAGCAATAACTTCGGTTGTAATCCGGATAACCAGTACACCTGCTCACCGCTGACCCGAAAAGTGACGCTGCGTCGCCCGGCAAGCTGTTCAGGCTCGAACAGACATCGGTACACCGAGTCATTTTTCTTGTCGATGACAATTTCGACAAGCAGAGAATCGCCCTCTGCCAGTTCCTTGATGTCGATTCGGTGCGGCATCTTCTCACCGCTGCGGCGACCTTTCCGGAGGATAATCCGCTCTCTGACTACGGCCATCGGTTTCGTTATTTAGTTTCCCTCACGGCATCCAGGAAAGTCTTGGCCGGTTTAAAAGCAGGAATGTTATGCGCAGGAATCGTAATCGTCGTGTTCTTCGAGATATTACGGGCTACCTTCTCGGCCCTTTTCTTGATGATGAAACTGCCGAATCCACGCAGGAACACCTCATTCCCCGCAATCATCGAACCCTTCACGCTTTCCATAAACGCCTCAACGACATTCATTACTACCGTTTTTTCCATTCCCGTCTGCTTCGCAATCTCTGCTACGATTTCAGCTTTTGTCATAATGCTCGATATTTTTTAGTGATATATTCGTTTTACGAACGCAAATATAGCAAAAATCGTGTAATAAACCGCTGATAATTAACACCTCCTGCAAAATGGTCGCCAATTAAAATATAGAGTAATCTTTTGGAATGAGCAACATACGGCGATGATTACAAATCACTTACAGGCTATCATACAAGCAGTGCCCCAAACAGAGCAAAAAATTATACCGACCTTGTACGCTTCTTTTTACCTGATTCCTTGAATACTATTTTCCAACCGCCTTTCGTCATGATATATTTCCCCAGTTTGGGAGAATAAAGTTTTTTGGGAAAGACTTCTTTAATAACCAATGACCCGAATCCCGACCATTTCACAGGTTCTCCCGTTTCAAGCGTCCGGGTGGTTATTTCAATAGCCTTATCAAGAATCATCGTGACTTTTTCTTGTGATATAGGCAATTCAAGCTCTGTCGAAATAATACGGACCAGGTCTTTTTTATTCATAATCTCATAAAACAAATTAGCATTCCCAAAACTTATCTAAAATGTTTTGACAAATCATCCGCAGACAAATACCCATTGTGTCTGAAGTATTCTTTTCCTTTCTTATCGAGTAGAACCTGCGTGGGTATCGTAACGATTCCAAAGTAATCGACCAATTCCCTGTTTTCTTTTTGGCTTACATTTATAAATACCACCTTTACCCGGTTACTGTATTTTTGCTTAATTTCAGCCATAACAGATTCAATTTGGCGGCAGGAATTACAACCAACCGAACCAAATTCGAGAAATGTACATTCGTATCCTTTCGTGTTTTTGCTATAATCATATTGTTCCGAAATGATATTTTCAACAATACTCTTTTCTTCCGGTTCCATTCCATTCGTCATGATACGGGAAGCATATCGGGTCAGACTTCCCCGAAATAATATTAGGGAACAGAATGACATAAGGATAAGAATTACTGGGATATAGCAACTGTATTTTCTCATGGAATATCTTTTTTACTTGAAATACTGACGTGTATTATTCGCAATCCTAACTAACAACAGCATAACGGGAACTTCGACCAATACACCGACTACGGTTGCCAGTGCTGCTCCGGATTGTAGGCCGAAGAGCGAAATCGCAACAGCGACCGCCAGCTCGAAGAAATTGCTTGCTCCGATCATTCCGGCAGGGGCAGCAACATCGTGCGGTAATTTCAGATACCGACACCATCCGTATGCCACAAAGAAAATCAGGATGGTCTGTACTATCAGCGGCACGGCTATCAGTAGTATATGCAACGGATTGGCAAGAATTGTTTCCCCCTGAAAAGAGAAAAGAATAACAAGCGTAAGCAACAGTCCGATGATGGTTACTTTATCGAATTTGTGAATAAAGATATTGTTGAAATAATCAATGCCTCTTTTCCGAACTACACATATACGTGTCACGATACCTGCTGCCAGCGGAATAACAACAAACAGCAAGACAGAGAGCAGCAAAGTAGCCCACGGAATAGCGACTCCGCCCACACCAAGCAACAACGCTACGATAGGGGCGAAAGCTATCAATATAATCAAATCATTCACAGCTACCTGTACCAGCGTATAGGCAGCGTCTCCTTTCGTCAGATAACTCCATACAAAAACCATCGCCGTGCAAGGAGCAGCTCCAAGCAACACAGCTCCCGCCAGATATTGATCCGCGAGGTCGGCAGGTATCCAGCTCTTGAAAAAGACGAAAAAGAACACCCAAGCAATGGCGAACATCGTGAAGGGCTTTATCAACCAGTTCGTAACACATGTCACAAGAATACCTTTGGGGCGTTTGCCCACATTCTTCACGCTCTGAAAATCCACTTTCAACATCATAGGGTAAATCATCAACCAAATCAACAAGGCGATGGGAATGGAAACATTGGCGTATTCCCAACGCCCTAATACATTGGGAAGAGCGGGGAACCATTGTCCTACTGCAATACCTGCTATAATGCACAACGCTACCCAAAGTGTCAGATAACGTTCAAAAAAACCTATACCTTCTTTTTTCTTACTCATATTTGGATGTCTAATATTAACAATTTCCTCCGCAGGTACATTTCGGAAGTTCCTTTTTCTGAATCTCTGTAATGTAAAACTCTGCGAATTTCTCTCGGATTTCATCTCTTACACGACGAAATTTGTCGGTTATTTGTTCATCCGTACCTGTGGCTGTTGCCGGATCATCAAAGCCGATATGCAGACGGTGGCGTACATTTCCCGTAAACATCGGGCATGATTCATGTGCTCCACCGCAAACAGTTATCACATAATCCCATTCCTGATGGAGGTACGTGTTTACATGTGTTGGCACATGAGAGCTGATGTCTATTCCGACCTCCTTCATTACTTCTACAGCTTTGGCATTTACTTGTGTTGCCGGAGCTGTTCCTCCCGAATATACGTTGATATTTTCATCAAATGATTGCAAGAACCCGTGTGCCATTTGGCTGCGGCAACTATTTCCTGTACAAAGAATCAATACTTTCATGTCGTTCAAATAATATAATTTTCAAATTTTACACTCGACGCTTAAAAGCAGAAAATTCTCTCGTTTACCCTTTGAGGATTTCCAACTTTGATAGTTCGGTGATATTCTTATCTGCCTAATGGGAGAATATTCAAATCCACAAATAATGGCGTGTCCCTCGTTATCATATTTCATATTCCCGGCAGTATCAAAATAGTCAAAGCGACCATAAATGTGCATCTTTGGCGTTATATTGATTGTAGTGTAAGCAGAGTATCCATTCGCATCCTGTTTAGAATCGAATTTATAATTAAAGACTCGGTTATACTCCGCTCCAATGGAAAAATATTGATTCTGGTAACCTACGAAAGTTGCGAGAGAATATTGATCTTTCTGAATAATATCCCCGTCAGTTAAAAACTTAGGTATATTGTATATATCTCCGTACAATCTGAATATAAGACCATCTATCGGCTTTACAGTTACACCTGCGCCATATTTGTAATGATTGTCCATATTCTTAAACTTACGACCTTCACCATTCGTAAATGCAATATCAGCAGATATAACCGGAGAAAATTCATATCCGGCTACTACACCTATATCCTCACAAAATGCAATTCCATACTCTTCCTGAAAAGACTTAAAAACATATCGGTGTCCCCAGAAATTTTCCTGTTCGGAAAATTGTTTCAAGTTTACCAAGCCGGCTGACACGAAAAAACCATATCCTCTCCAATCCACCTGTGCGTTTTTCAAATATCCGTTGAATTTGGTATTCCCGTTATCATCGCTCTGGGTTTCTACGTTCATTACAACTTTGGCGGAAAAACCTTTGGCAAAAAATCCTTCATACCCGACAAAAGCACGGTCAAGATTAAATCCGGATACATTATTGACATTTCCCAATCCGGCTTTATAATTGGTAAATACCGTTAAGATAGGCTTTCCTGTAATCGGAAAGGTTTGTTCCGCCTTTTGAGCGGAACAAACCTCGAATCCAATAAATAGACTTGTGATGAATAGAACTATCTTTCTCATTGCAAATCAAAAGAAATTGCCAAATACAAATCCTGAAACTGTTGCCATAACGATAACGAGAGCTACATACACAACCGTCTTCTTTGTTCCCAATACGCCACGGATTACCAGCATATTCGGCAGGGACAATGACGGACCTGCCAGTAGTAAAGCCAAAGCCGGCCCTTTGCCCATACCCGAAGCCAACAGACCTTGAATAATAGGCACTTCGGTCAAAGTAGCGAAGTACATGAATGCCCCGGTAAAGCTGGCGAAGAAATTGGATAACAAGGAATTGCCTCCGACGGCCCATTCTATCCAACTGTTCGGGATGATACCGGCGATAGCCGTATTGTCATGCGTCGAACCGAGCAGGAAGCCCGCCGTTACCACACCGATAGCCAGCAACGGCATTATCTGTTTGGCAAATCCCCACGAAGCGAACGCCCATTCCCGATTTTCTTCATCGTGCTTATCAAACAAGAGAATGACGGAAAGAGCGGTAATCGCTACAATCATCGGCACAAGCGGAACCAGTTTCGCATTGCCGATAAACAGATTAGCAAGGAGTGCAGAGATGGCTGTCACGACTGCACCGAGCACCACCCACAGAACACGAAGTTTCAAGATCCTGACAAGCGACCAGCACAGCAAAAGCGATAAAGCCCCAGTTATGTACCATTTATAAGTGAAGATACCGTACCACAGTCCTGTATCAGAAGCCGCTGGTGCGCCCCAATTCGCAAATACGAGAATGAGAACCAATGTAAAGAAATGGAACGAAGTCTGCCACATCGGGCGTTTTTCGGGCGGCGGAACGATATTCATCTGTTCCTCTTTCTTGGCTTTCTCTTCCTTGCGGAAAATGAAAGACATCGCCAATCCTATAATGACGGAAAAAAGTACAGCACCGATTATTCGTGCAACGCCCATTTCAAAACCCAGAATCCGTGCCGTCAGGATAATTGACAGGATACTGATTGCCGGACCTGAATAGAGAAAGGCGACAGCCGGACCCAATCCTGCCCCCCGTTTGTAAATACTCGTAAAGAGCGGCAGAATGGTACATGAACATACGGCAAGAATACCACCAGAAACGGCTGCAACCGTATAGGAGATCCATTTCTTGGCATTCGCACCGAAGTATCTAAGCACGGAACCCTGACTGACGAATACGGCAATGACACCTGCAATAAAGAACGCTGGAAGCAGACACAACACAACGTGTTCCTGTGCATACCATTTCGCAAGGTCGAGGGTAGCATCGACAGCTGTCATAAACCGTTCGCTTCCGAGCGGTAGGAAGAAGACTGCCGCGAAAACCGCGATCATCCAAAAGAGGATTTTCAATTCTTTCCTTGTATCCATAGCCACATCCTAAATACCGAATATCTGTTTTATCTCACTCTCTGACGGAACATGCCCTTTTATTTTCACAACCTCATCCACTACAACCGCTGGGGTTCCCATTACATTATAGCTCATGATTTCTGTAATATCCTCGATTTTCGTGAGCTTTACATCGAGATTGTTCTCGTTGATTACTTTCTCGATAACCTGATAGGTCGATTTGCATTTGGCGCAGCCCGGCCCCAATATTTTTACTTCTTTTATGCCCGTTTTTGTCGTCGCGGCATTGTCTTCGCAACAACAAGAGGCTGCCGGTTTTTCCTCTTCCTCTATAATCAGGTTGTTGCCACATGAGCATGAGCAGGGCTTCGGAGAGAATAACGATGCCCAAAATCCTTTTTTGTTTTCTTTTTTAGTTTCCATATTATTACCTTTTATAAATACATAACCACACAATAATATACACCGATAGCCATAAACACGACTCCGACAATCCAATTCAGCCACTTTTGAATCGTCTGCATCTTACCGTAAAAGCTACCGATGTGCTGTACGCTGAATGCTAATATCCAAGCAACTATCAAGACAGGCAATGCAGTAGCAATAGCGAAAAGTACAGGCAAAAGATAGCCTGCGGTTGCCGTTGCGGACATTGGAATCAGCATACCGAAATAGAACACGCCGCTGGTAGGACAGAATGCCATCGCGAACAATATTCCGAGCAACAAGGCACCCCAGCCACCTTTGCGAGCCAGCCCCTCACCGTTACCTTTGAAACCGAAAGAGGGCAGTTTGAGTTTGCTGCCGAACAACATGAACAAACCGATACATACCAAAGCCGGCCCAAGGATGAGTTCTCCGTATTTCCCGATAAACTTCTGGATACCGAACAGGCTTGACCCTTCTCTCAATACCAAAATCAACACGACACCCAACACCGTATAGGAGACGATACGACCGAGCGTATATAAAAGCCCGTTTCTGAAAATCCGGCGACGGTTTTCAATATCTTTACTGATGAATCCGATAGCGGCTATGTTCGTAGCCAAAGGGCATGGAGATATTGCCGTGAGCAACCCCAATAGGAATGCAGTCAAAGCAGGAGTTGTGCTGCTATCCAACAATGTCTGTAACCATTCCATAAGTTCTATTTTAATAACGTTTTGACTTTTTCAATCACTCCGCTCTTGAACGTATCGGGGGCAGTTCGGGCATTGGCGAAGGCGTACTCCGTCAGATTTTCATGCGTCTCTTTCCCGTCTTTCCATTTGCAGACGAAAAGAGACGACCAAGTAACCTCATACTTTTCAGCAATCTTCTCGTTCTCTGCTTTGGAAATGTCGATTGACTTGAAAACGACCGTTCCGTTTTTCAGTTCATCGGCAAATTGCGCCTCTACCGCTTCTTTGGCATTCTTTTCTATCGCCATACAGGTAGCGCAACGCTGTTTGCCGTGAAAATAGAGAACTTCCACACGGTCTTTTTGTGATTGTTCTTCTGTTGCCTTGTTACTTTTTGCATTGCTGTTACCACAGGCAAACATTCCGAGGCACATGGCCATCATTAACATTACTTTTTTCATTTTTTCTTGTTTTAATTGGTTTTATTCATTTCAGTTATCAATTCGTCAAAATATATGGCGGAATCCAATGTTCCGTTCGTCACCTTGCTTCGATATATGATTTTTCCAAAAGAATTAACAGCTACCCATTGTGGCGGCATTGTGATATGATATATTCTGGCTAAATCTCCATTTTTATCCATAACAACATCCCATACCCAACCATTACTGCCGACTATCGGCTTGACTCGTGATGCAGTACGTTGGTCATCAACAGAAACCAATACTATTTTTATCGGTTTTTCCGAATTATCATATTCCTGCCAGACTTCATTCAATTCATCTATCATTGTGATATTATTGGGGCAACAGGTTTTCCAAAAAACGAATAGCGTAACTCCTTTTTCAGAAGCATAGTCCGAGAGCGAATGAGTACGACCTCTCAAATCTTGTACGGAATGTTCTGGCCAGTGATTTTGAGCCATTCCCGTAATTGTTGCCATTACCAATCCAATTGATAAATAAAATGCCTTTTTCATTGTATTATAGATATTTGTATTTCGCCAAACTACGAACATTGATTTCAAAAAAATTGCCGCTATTCGCAACAATTTCCTTTTTTATACATACATTGCCCGAAAAATTCGGAAAAAATCATGGAAGCGATTTTCCAATTTTCTCGATTGATGCAATATTTCACTTTCGGTGTTTCTATCTCACCCTGTATCAGCCCTGCATCTTTCAACTCTTTCAGATGTTGAGAAACTGTCGCTTTCGAGATAGGCAACACTTCGTGGATGTCGCCGAAAAAACAGCAACTCTGCCCCGCTAAAAACTCAAGGATAGCCACTCTTGCCGGATGCCCCATCGCTTTGGCAAAACGTGCAAGTTGTTCCTGTCTTGTTGTATATTCTTTATTTTCCATCTTCACTGTTGTTTGTTGTTCGCAAAATTACAAACATCCCTCAAATGCACAAAATATTTCCGGCACATTTTTTTCAAAAAGCCTAAAATTATTGTTCCAAAACCAAGTTTAGGCTTCACAATCCGTATTATGGCTATTTGCTGGCAAGCCAAACTATAGCAAAATATTGAATAGATATCCCGATATTACAGCAGTCAAAAAGATTGCAGTAATGATAGCGGCAACCAATTTCTTGCGGAAAATACTTGCAAGCATCGTCATTTCGGGAATAGCCATACCAGCACCTCCGATAATCAGAGCAATGACTGTACCGATACCCATTCCCTTAGACATCAATGCCACGCCAATAGGAATAGCCGTTTCTGCACGTATGTAAAGCGGAATACCCAGTACTGCTGCAACAGGGATGGCAAAGATATTGTCCGGCCCGGCGATTTTCAATACGAAATCCTGCGGCATATATCCATAAATGCCTGCACCGAGTGCGACACCAATCAGCAAGTAACCCATGATAGGACGCAGACTTCCCCAAGCACCGGAGAATGCTTCTTTCAACTTTCTTTTCAGCGGCCATGCCCGTTTATTTTCACCCGGTTCATCGTTTCCGCCTTTCAACCGGACATTCTTGACATATTTCTGCATCCCTGCTTTTTCAAGCACAAAACCAAACAATACCGAGGCTATAAACGCAAGGATAAAATAGGTTATCATTGCCTTTACACCGACCATCGCTCCGAGCATACCGATGATGATAGGATTAAGCAACGGTGAGGCAATCAGGAACGACATCGTGCTGCCGAAAGGTACACCGGCATTGAGAAACCCTACAGTCATTGGTATAGTGGAACAAGCGCAGAACGGTGTCAGCGCACCGAATCCGGCTGCCATCACATTACCTAAAATGCCGCGTCCAGAAAGCCATTTCTTGATTTTTTTTTTGCGGGATGTACATCAGGATGATTTCCACTGCCGCGCTGATCAGCATGAACAGCGCGATTAGCTCAAACGTGATGAATACAAAGTATTCTAATGTTACAATTAAAGAGTTCATGTATGAATGATTTTATGAATTAAAAACTAAATCAGATTGAATTATTTGTCATTTTCAAAAGTTAATTTCCGCAACAACTATTAGATGGATTACGCTCTGTTTCCGATGGACAGCACGTTGCCGGCTGGGGCGAGCCGCAACAAGAAGACGGTTCTTCTGCGTTATCACTGTTTTCTATATTTCCGCAGCAACCTGAAGGAGTTATTTCCGTTTGTGATTGTGTAGAACAGCACCCCGAAGAAGTTGTTTCCCCTCTTCTGCCGACAAAAAGCAGTGCGGCTACTATCATTGCTCCAATCCACAGGAATGCCCGCTGAATAGCTATGGAACGCGCTTTCTTTCGTTTGGCTTCCTCCGAATCACTTCCGCAGCAGGCACACGACCGGAAATAACTTTGGTAAAAACCGAACAAGAGTGATACTATGGCAAATCCAATAAACCATCCCCGATACTCGGCGAAGAACGAAAGCTGCGAAGCTCCAATTCCGAATGCTGCAAGAATACCCGCAAGAATGGGCATGCCACAACAACTTACGATTCCTAAAAATGCCAACACCGAGGACAGAATACCTGCCACTGTTGACCAGACTGTTTTTTTGTTACTCATATTTCCTATTTTTAGTTTATTATATATTGTAAATATACGATGATGTGCAGCATAAAAAATCTAATCGTTGATATGCGATTACTGGTTATAAATAGAAAAATTACATAAATAAATCTTTGAAATACAATCGAGCTTGTTCAAAGTTCTCACGATTGATGCAATAACGTACCTTAGGCGGTGTTATCTCTCCGTCAATCAGCCCCGCATCTTTCAACTCTTTCAAATGCTGCGATACTGTTGCCTGTGCAATAGGCAAGTCATTGACCAAATCGCCGCAATAACAGGAACTTTGTTTATTGAGCAACCGGAGAATTGCTATTCTTGCCGGGTGACTTAACGCTTTGGCATATCGGGCAGCCATCACGTCCCGGTCTTCAAAATGCTGTGCTTTACTATATGCCATAATCACTTCTCATTTTTAATTCATCGCAAAATTACGATAAACGATTAAATCTACCAAACAATCGTGCGGTTTTTTGTCGTCGAATCTTTCTTTTTTTGTCCGTTTAGATGATATAACATTGAGTATCAGCACAAAATTAGCAATCGTTTTTATGTCATCCACGGATTTTTCCACGGGTCATAGTCCGTCTGGAACGTAGCGAGCTGCCAGTCCGTCACGGGCTTATTGTCCTCCGCCACCTTTCGGGGAATCTGCGGATTCAACCGCAACCTCGCCGCATCCGCAAGCCACTTCATCGAATCCTCGTAATCCCGCATCCTGACCACGCTCACGTTGTTCGGAGCGATGAGTTTCGTCAGTTCGTACAACGCCAGCCGCACCATGTGTTTCTTCAAGTTGTAGTTGCGCGGATCATGCGGCGAGAGGTTCACTCCTCGCTGCGGCAGGTCGGCATTGACATCTGTTCCGGGATAAAACACACGTCCCTCGTACACCACATATTCGTGTTCCGAGAACTCATATTCATTATAGGCGGGATCGTAGTCCGCAATGGCTCCCCAGCAGTCGGATTCCATCGGCGTGACGTTATTGTCGAATCCGTCCATGCTCATCAAAGTATAGAACGCTCCCTCGAACTCTACCACGTCCCACAGAAGGTAGTTTATCGGCTGCCATAAGGTATATTCCGCCTCCAACCAGCCCTCGACCATCGGAATGCGGATTTCGCCGAATTTATACCCGTTCTCGACCATACAGACATATACTACATCGTTGTACAGTACGAGGTCATTCGGATAATAGGTGCCGAACTGCGAATAACGTTCGACGGTCGCCGTGTCCAAATTGACATCCACGTGCTCCTGCCAGTAGGTCTTCACCGCCGGCATTTTGTAGCCGCTCATGGAGCGGATAACCTCGCAAATCGTCCCCTCATGGTAGATATGCGCTCCCACGGGGAACGTAATCCGGCGGTCGTATTCCGCGATATATTTGCCCTTGCCGAGCTCCTGTTCGATTTCGTAATTCTCCGACAGGTACTCCACAATGCTCATCTCGGCCGACTCCTCCGCCTGGATAAACCGGTCGCTGTTCCCTCTGGTCATCTGCGAAAGGGCCTCTTGCGTGATGATGCCCAAATAGTCCTCGTTATTAAGAAATCTTCTGTACATGTATAGTATTTTTCTTTAATAGTTGAATCCTTCGTGAAGCATTGCCGTCGATACCACCTGGTAGTTTCCCGTATTGCCGTTTTTGTACTTGTGCCAGCTATCCCGCAGGTAGTAGCAGAGCAGGTAATCTAAGCAATCGGACAGGTGGCCGTACTTCTCGTATTTTACACCGGTTTTAGGGTCGGTCACCTTCTGCTTGGACTTGGTGCCGTCCTCGTTTTTCGTCTGGTATATCAGGTCTTCCGTCAGTTTGCGGCAGCGCAGGTCGATGCGCAGCTCCCAGCCGTTATAACCGTCAAATAGTTCATTGACGAACTCGCACCGCGTAATCTGGGGAGGCTGTTTCTTGAGTAGCTTCACGCGGGGATGCAGCACTCCTTGTCCGAGCATTTCCGAGATGACCGTAAAGTTGTTGATACCGTCCTCGGACGCTGTGGAACGTTGCAATCCTGCCGGGTCGCCCGTTACGTCCACACCGCCTATCTGTTTATCCAAAAGCAGTTTCTTTTTTATTCGGCGGGCCAATGCCGGTGTGTTGTTCTCTTTGGCGGCAGCCGTGCCCAATACCTCTTCCAGAATGTAAACTTTCCGCGTGTCGTAGTCGATTTGGGCAAGCAGCACACTCATGTGCGGAGCCACATTGAAATCCCACACGGTAATCAGCGGCCGAGTCGGGTCGTACACCCGCTCTTTCAGCCCCGTGATCAAATGCACGGCTCCATCGAATCGGTTGTAGATAGCCATGTCGTTGGCCTCCACGAAGTCCCAATTGCCGTAAAGCAACCGCTCTTTCGTCGCCTGGTCGCTGATTTTATTCAAGGCGGCTTCGTAGGTCTGGCGGAAAGCAATGTCGGGATTGTCGAACACCGAGAACGGCACGTAGGCTTCGCCCTCACGGAGCGTCACCCGGTCGCCGTTGTCGTCCTGCACGAACCGTCCCCGTATCCAGTTGGTCGTGGGGTTTGTCGTGAGCAGCATTTTCGAGACCTTGAAGGTTTCGTGGGTCTTCCAGCGCAAACGCGAGAACAACACCTCGATGGCCTTCTGGCTGACCTCTGACACCTCGTCGCAGGCGGCAATCGTCGCCTCCATCGAACCGAACCGCTCGAAGTTGGGGTCGGACGGCTGATCGGCCAAATCGAGCATGATGATGACCGAATCGTTCCAGAACCGCAGCGTACCGGCCACATTGTTGATGTGGTAGTGTTCGTCTTCCACCAATCCCCACTGCTTGATGACCATGCGGATGGTGTTCCACGTCGATTCTTTCAGGCTTTTCAGCGTCTTTCGGGCCACTACGGCACGGATATCCGGGAAGCGGATGCAACTGCTCACAAGCCATACGCTGGATACGAACGACTTACCACCGCCCGCAGCTCCGCCGCCCAAAACCAACTGCGGAATGTTTTGGTTATTGCAACGCTTGCAGTAAGGTTTGTAACGTGGATTGTGGTTGGCGTCGTACCCGATAAGCATCTGTTCCACCTCGCCGCCGCACAACGGACATTCGGGCTGGAGCAGCTTCCAGAGTTCGTATTGCTTGGGCGACGGGCAAAAGTCGATTTTCAGACTTTCGGGAGCCTTCAGTTTCTTCAACGCCATGCTTCCACAATCTCGATTTCAATGTCAGAAGCCTTTGCAAGCAGGGCATTCAACGCGTCCGATGTCTTGCGCGATTCGGTGACCTTGCCCTTGACCGTATTTTTCCCCACGATGATACACCCGGCGGAATCCGCCTCCGTGTTACCGCTGTGAATCAGAATTCCTAAGAAATGCGGCACGTCATGCAGGTACGGCAGCACCCGCTTGAACCGCGCACTGTATTCCATCGTCACCCGATAAGTGCCGGCTGGAATCGCCGTGCTGGCATACACTTTCTCCTTGCAGCGGCATGCCCATCCCGACGGCGTATCGGGGCACCGGGCAGGCAGTTCACGGATTTTGTCTTCGATGGTATGGCAAAAGAAACGCCCGTCGATTGACAGGTCGCCGATGGTATAAGTCTCCGCCTTGTATTTGCGTCTGAGAAGCAGTTTCATTCTTTGATGCAGTTAGAGTTACATCAAAGAATAGCGGTACGGCATCCGGAAACGGTTACAGCAAAGCGACCCCGGCACTGATAGTACCGAGGTCGCTTCATAAATGAATTCGATAAATTTATTTCCTCCTGCGAGGTTCTACGAAAACGATTTTCCGCATACCTTTCGTCACGATATATTTCTTCAACGTAGGCGAATAAAGCCGTTTCGATGGAATGTCCTTTATGACGAAAGAACCGAATCCGGCCCATTTTACAGGTTCTCCCGTATCAAGTGTATGCTTGATTATCTCAACCGTTTTGTTAAGAACTAAAGCGACTTTGTCTTGCGACACGGATGGTGTGAGTTCCCGGGAAACGGTACGGATTAATTCCTTCTTATTCATGTTATCTCAATTTGCCAATTATTCCATATTGAGTTCAAAAATCATATCGACAGCATTCGTACCAGTTCGACATAATCGCGATTGATGCCCTTGTCATGCTTGATGGCTTTTGAGAAGGGCACATAGACGATTTGGCTATTTCTTACTCCGATCATCACGTTGTGTTGCCCTTCCATCAGCGCTTTGACGGCTGATTCCCCCAGACGCGATGCAAGAATTCGATCCAATGATGTCGGTGACCCTCCCCGTTGGAGGTGTCCCAAAATCGTCACGCGGGCATCATATTGCGGGAACTCTTTTTTGACACGTTCGGCCAGTCCGAGCGCTCCGCCCGTCTGCGGATTCTCCGCAACCAATACGATTGCCGAGTTCTTGCTCTTGCGGAACCCGTTGTTGATGAGTTCGGCTAACTGGTCTACTTCAGTCTCCATTTCAGGGATGATAGCCGCTTCGGCTCCCGATGCGATGGCTCCGTTGAGTGCGAGATAACCGGCCGTATGTCCCATGACTTCCACAAAGAAGAGGCGTTCATGGCTCGTTGCCGTATCGCGTAGCCGGTCTACCGCCTCCATGATCGTGTTGAGTGCTGTATCATAGCCGATTGTGGCATCCGTGCCGCTGAGGTCGTTGTCGATGGTCCCCGGCAACGCAACGATCGGGACGTTGTATTCGTTTGCAAGGTCTTGTGCTCCGGCAATCGAGCCATCGCCGCCGATGACGACCAATGCGTCGATACCGGTCGCCTGCATGTTGTCGTAAGCCTGCTTGCGCCCTTCGGGTGTCATGAACTCCTTGCAACGGGCGGTTTTCAGCATCGTGCCTCCTTGTTGGATGATGTTGCTGACGCTTTGCGATTTCAAATCGACGATATCATTCGTCACCAGTCCTCGATACCCGTGCTTGATGCCTTTTACTGAAAATCCATAATAGATGGCCGTGCGCGTCACGGCACGGATTGCAGCGTTCATACCGGGAGCATCGCCCCCCGATGTCAACACGCCTATACATTTTATCTGGTTCATAACTAAAAATAGTTGTTGAAGTGAATGATAAAAGCGACTCCATCTTTCTCGGGCAGAGGCTCGAATTCGATTTTATCCTCACGTGCCAGCCACCCGATGGCGGCATTTAGATCTCGTTCCGAAAGTCCGCTTTCTTTTTTCAATTCGTCATACGTTCTTTGAACGTTGTCGCTCAATATCCGCCAAATAATACCGGCATTGAGCCCAATACTGTGTTTATCCATGATTTTATTGCTTTAATGTCAGAACCAGCGTACATAACAGAAATCCTGTCTGTGCGGCAATTTATCGTTTTTAGGATACATGCGGAACGCCAGCTTGAAACTGCCGGCATTCGACACTCCGATCTTCGCGCGGAAAGTGTAGAGCGTTCCCTCGCGCTGTAGCATTTCAAATGGCGTAACAGAATAGATGCGCTCCCGGCCATTCTCGTTGTGGACGGTCACAAACTCCACGCCGATGGCGTCGTCCAATCCTTTTTCGTCCACGACGATGGTAACCTCATAGTCGCGTCCGGCTTCGATGGTGGCGTTCAATCCGTCGCCGACTTCCAACGATTTGATTTCGATGGAATCCCAGCGATCTGCCACGGCCGCTTTCCACGCTGCCAATGATTTCGCTTCAGCATATCCGTCGGCGGACAGCATCCGGTAACGGTCTGCCAGTTTCCCGTAGAACTTGTCGTAATAGTCATCCAATTGCCGTTTCATAGTGTAATGGGGAGCGATCTGTGACAGCGAATTTTTAATGTATCGTACCCAACCTTCGGAGTATTCCTTATCTTTACGATCATAATAGAGCGGCAGAATCATGTGTTCCAGTATATAATAAATAGCTGTGGCATCTAATTGATCCTGAAATTGCGGATTGTCGTAGGAGGCTTCTGCCGGCAGCATCCAGCCCGCTCCTTTACGATAGCCCTCCGCCCACCAGCCGTCGAGCACCGAAAAATTCAGCACACCGTTCATCGACGCCTTTTCGCCCGATGTTCCCGAGGCTTCGGCCAAACGGGTCGGCGTATTGAGCCAGACATCGACACCGGCGACGAGCCGGCTTGCCAGCTCCATGTCGTAGTTTTCGAGGAAGACGATTTTGCCGAGAAACTCCGGCCGATGCGAGAGCTCTATGATTTGTCTGATAAGTCCTTTGCCTGCACCGTCTGCCGGATGCGCCTTGCCCGTAAAGATGAACTGCACGGGGCGTTCGGGATTGTTCACGATTCTCGCCAGCCGCTCCGTATCGGAGAAGAGCAGATGGGCCCGTTTGTAGGTTGCGAAGCGGCGGCCGAAACCGACCAGCAAGGCATGAGGATTGAATTTTTCGACAATGGGCCCTATAATGGACGGATCGAGCTGGCTCTTCTGCCAGTCGGCCTTGCATTTGCGCTTCAGGTATTCCATCAGGTCGCATTTCATCTGCATGCGGATTGCCCAAATGCGTTCGTCCGGCACTTCATAAATCGCCTGCCACCGCTTTTCATCGGACTGGTTCTTGAAAAATGCTTCGCCGAAATACTCCGCATAGAGTTCTTTCCATGGAGCAGCGCACCATGTCGGCAGATGCACTCCGTTGGTGACATAGCCTACGTGGTTCTCTTCGGGCAGATAGCCTTTCCACAGCGGCGCAAACATCTCTTGCGAAACAGCGCCGTGCAACTTGCTCACGCCGTTCACCTCCTGACAGGTACGGCAGGCGAATACGGACATACAGAATTTCTCCTCCTTGTCATCGGGCTCGTTCCGCCCCATTCCCATAAGCGTATCCCACGTAATACCGAGACGGGCGGCGTATTGCTCCATGTACTTGCGGAACAACGGTTCGTCGAAATAGTCGTGTCCGGCCGGGACAGGAGTGTGTACCGTATAGAGCGACGACGCACGCACCAGCTCCATCGCCTGTGCGAAAGTCAGCCCCTCGTCGATGTAATCGCACAGTCGTTGGATGTTAATCAGTGCGGCGTGCCCTTCGTTGCAGTGATAGACCTCCTTTCGGATGCCCAGCGCTTTGAGCGTCAGCATGCCGCCTATCCCGAGCAGAATCTCCTGCTTGAGCCGGTTTTCATTGTCGCCTCCGTAGAGATGGTGCGTAATGAATCGATCATACTCGCTGTTCAGGCTGTGGTCCGTGTCGAGTAAAAAGAGTGAAATCCGGCCGACATTGACCCGCCAGACTTTGACATGTACAGTAAAATAGTCCGTATAGGGAACATGAACGACCAATTGCTTCCCTTCATGATCCAACACTTTCTCGATGGGGAGTTTCCCGAAATTCTGTGCCTCGAAAACTTCACTCTGTTCCCCGTTCATCGTAATGCTTTGGTCGAAATAGCCATGCCGGTAAAGCAATCCTACGGCACAGAGGTCGACATTACTGTCCGAAGCCTCTTTGAGGTAGTCGCCAGCCAACACGCCCAACCCTCCCGAATAGATTTTCAGGATTTTGTTCAATCCGTACTCCATGCTGAAATAGGCTACAGAAGGCCGTTTGGCATCAGGTTTCTCATCCATATATTTGTGGAATCGAGTATAGATGTCATTCATTTTGGCGATGAACGACGGATCGGCGGATAGGGCCTCCAATCGCTCGTAGCTCATCATTTCCAACAGGACAATAGGATTGTGCCCTGCCTTTTCCCACAATTCAGGGTCGAGGCCGGCATAGAGCGCTGTAGCCTCATCGTGCCACGTCCACCATAAGTTATGTGCCATCTCGGAGAGTTTCTCCAGTTCTTGCGGCACATGCGACGCTACCGTGACTTCATGCCATGACGGAGCGTTCGTTTTACAATTCAGATATTCCATCATTCGAATAAATTTCGTTATGGTTGTTTAATTCTTTCGAGTGTAAAATTATGGGAGTCCGAAGTATTTCCGGTGTTTGATTTTTACTTACGAATAGTCTAAATCATACAGCATGAACAGATTGGACACAGATAGTCTCGTATGGAACACAACGTCCCGAATTTGCATGAAATTCGGGACGTTGCCTACAAAGAAAAAAGAGGTTCAGAACTTGAAGCCGGCACTTATATAAACGCCTACGTTTTTGTATAGATTAGAATAATTCGCCTGAATAGCAATGGGTCCCAACAGAAAATCATACGAAAACCGAAGAGCGCATCCCCATAAATCGTTGCCGCTAAACATATCTTCGATTTTATCGTTTTCCTTTCCGTATTCTCCCAAAGCTGTCGCATAAAATTTTTTATGGATACGATATCGGAATGCCAGTTTCGTTGCGGCGAAATTCCGTTCGATGAAATGGACATGCTGTACGCTTTCCCACGCTTTCTGCCAAGGCAGATAGTCGGCATCGACATTTCCTCCTACACAATTCCGATAGATATACGGGAGGTTGTCGTTGAAAAGGAAGCGTCCCTGTATCGATGGCAACAGACAAAAGCGCGAACCGAGCCGGATTGCTGTTCCTGCGTGAAAATCCAATGCACCGGATGGCCCTTCGTCGTTGTATGAAATACCATCGTCCGTATAGAGAGTGCCTCGAATCCGTATTCTGCTTCCATGAGTAGGATAATATACCCGGTCATACGTGTCCATTGTAAAATCTGCAAAATAGTTCAGAAAAGCGTCGGAGCGAATTTCATGTGGTGTCCCTTGCCGGTCGAATAGTTCGGAACGGTAATCGTAATATTCGAATTGCGCCCCGATTTTCATACGGAAATTAGCGATGTCGCGTGTATAGTAGCCGGATAAGGCATGGGATGTGAATTTCATTGTCCCGACATCGTGTTTACCGACATAAAGGTCGAAATCGTGATACCCTAACCGATAGGAAACGCCGAATTTGGCACCGAACAGATGTCCGAAAGCGTACTCGGCTTCCAGATAGGGATTTTTCGATATGCGTCCAGTAACGGAATAGTGATGTTTGGTCGCCAGTTGCTGGTTGTTGGACAGGTTGACCAATATGCTTGCCAATTCTTCAGTATCGAAACGAGCTCCGATATTGATCTTGCGGTAATCCTTCATTTCAAGCAGAAATACCAAATCGTGCGGGTCCGTATTGCCCAAACGATATTCCACGCGTGAAAAGATGTCGAATCCCTGCAATTTGACCAATACACGGTCTATTTCCGTTTGCGATATTTCCGAATGCTCTTGTAATCCGATTTTTCTGCGCACCCACTCTCTCTCTTTGCCTCCGATGCCTTCAATTTCAATTTTCCCTATCGAATATGTCCCTGCCAAACAAGATTTTGTTTCCTTTTCGGGCGCAAAATCCGGAGCATTGTCATAGTATATATATCGGCGTAAAGCAAGCAGATCGTCCCATTTCTCCCGTGCAGCAAGTTCCCCACGCAACAACATCGTATCGATGGCTTCGGACTGAAAGCTGGCGGCATTGTAACCTTTTAGTGCCGGATTGATATAGAGATCCGCCTGCTCTTTGTTGCTCCGGTATTTCGGTTGCCCCATAATGCCAACCAACTGGTCGAGCACGGTGGAGGCCGATTTCAATTCTTCTTTGCTGCGCCACCCCGTACTCAGATCAATACAAATAACCACATCGGCTCCCATCTCTTTCACGACATCCACAGGCAGATTATTCAAGGCTCCACCATCGACCAGCAGCATACCGTTCCATTCCACCGGAGAAAATACACCCGGTATGGACATGCTGGCCCGCATGGCAAGCGGCAAGGAACCGGAATCCAACACGACCTCTTTCCCTTCGACTATATCGACGGCTACGCAGCGAAACGGGATTGGCAGATCGGAAAAGTGGTCCACACTATGATACCCTACGGTAAGTTTGGAAAACAGGTTCAGGATGTTTTGCCCCGCGACATACCCTCCCGATGTAAAGGCGACCTTTTTCTCCTTAGAAAGCGGGATATGCAGCAGATATTTCTCCTTTTCTTCTTTGGATAGGAATGCTTCGGATTCTCTTTTTACTTGATCTTTGATTAAAAACATCCAATCCTGATTGCGATACAGGCTGTCAAGGGTAGCGGCATCGTAGCCGATGGCATATAAACCTCCCACAATTGCTCCGATACTCGTTCCTGCGATATAATCTATGGGAATTTCGGCCTCTTCCAATACTTTCAATACTCCGATTTCCGCAGCACCCTTAGCACCTCCGCCTCCGAGTACCAAGCCTACTTTACGGCGTTCCTGTGCATACGAACCATGACAGTTCCAGCCGAGCAAAAATAATAGGCAAAATAAACATTTAATCAAGTATTTATTTTTGTTCATCTTGTCTTGCGTTTATCTATCCTTGTTTTTGTCTGAATTCAGACGGCGAGCATCCCAGCCGCTGCCGGCAATATCGTCCGAAAAACGAGAGGTTCGGGAAGTCGAGTTCGTCGGAGATCTCCTTGATGCTTTTCGGGGAATTTTTCAGGGCATCGGCCACTTCGAGCGTCAGGGCTTCGTGAATCCATTCCGAAGCGGTCTTCCCGCTGGCCCGTTTGACCGCCGTAGAGAGATAACGCGGTGTCTTGCAAAGTCGTTCGGCATACCATTGTACCGTGCGAGGTACGGGTTTGGTCGAGGAAAGCAGGTCGATGAACGCCTGACAGATCTGATGCCGGGACTGAAGCGGTTCCTCGACCGACTCCGTTTCCGCCGCAACGTGATTGCCGAGTACATGGGCGGTCTGATAAAGGAACGCCTGCAATAGACATCGCATGACCTCATCGTAGTAGAGATGGTCGATACATATTATTTTCCGTTTGAGAAAATTGTAATCTTCCAGCAATTCGGCGGCTTCTTTTTCGGACAGATGAATTTTGAAATTACGGCTCATATAGAACACCTTGTTCCACAAATCCGCCGAGTTCGGAAAGATCCGTTTGGAAAAGGCTGCCGAACATCCGAACAGATACCCCTTGAAATCGGGGCTCATCATCGTGCGGGTAACCATCTTATCCGGCGTGCAGAATGCAATATCGTTCGGTTCGATAGTATAAGGTGTCCCGTTGACCTCTATTTGGAAACATCCTTCGATACAAAAAAGCAACATGCGCCAGCCCTTTTGATCTTCGATCTGGACGAAATCCCTCGCATTTTCGAAGATGATGAAATGTTCCGACAGAAACCTGAAAGGTTCTTCGTTATTGGATTCGAGTTGCATATTATTCCGGTTATTTATTAGATTGTTTTAACGAGACAAAAGTAAGTTCTTTCAGGACACGACAGGTGACCGAAATCGCTTATTTAATGTCCGATATTTACCAAACTGCACAATGTGTAGAATATCGGCTATTTTGCCATACGGATAGATAACTGCGGATTCGTGTGAATCGGCCATTTTTGCGGCTGAAACAAAAGCAGAAATATGAAAACACGAATCTTAACAGGATGGCTGCTCGTTTCGGTATTCACGGTGCAAGCCCAAACGATGGAGCTTTCGATCGAAGAGTGCCGGACATTGGCCATCGAGAACAACAAGGAACTGCGCATTGCGAGCGAGAAAGAGCAGGCGGCCTATCATCGACGCAAGGCCGCTTTCACGAACTACCTGCCCAAAATATCGGCGGCAGGAGCCTATATGCGCACTTCGGACGAACTGTCGCTTTTGAGCGATGAACAGAAAAATGCATTGGGAAATCTCGGTACGAATGTCGGAGGGCAGTTACAAGGCATTTTGCAACAATACCCTTCGTTAGGCGAGCAACTCGGCCCCATCGCAGGATCGCTTGTCGGAGGGCTTGATGCCGCCGGTGCGGGATTGGTGGATGCTTTGCGCACCGATACGCGGAATATGACCGTGGCGTCGGTGATGCTGACGCAGCCGATATACATGGGCGGCAAGATCGTAGCCTATAACAAGATCACCCGTTTTGCGGAGCAGATTGCCCAGAGCCAGCATGACCAGCAGTTGCAAGAGGTGATTCTCGAAGTCGACCGCACCTATTGGCAGATTGTCTCTTTGCAGTCGAAAAAACAGCTGGCCGAGAGTTACCTCGAACTGGTACGGAAGCTCGACGGCGATGTCGATCACCTGATTGAAGAAGGAATGGCGACCAAAGCCGACGGTCTGAGCATCAAAGTAAAAGTCAATGAAGCGGAGGTAACACTTATTCAGGTTAATAACGGTTTGGCTCTGTCCAAGATGCTGCTTTGTCAGTTGTGCGGTCTGGAGATGACAACGGAAGTCCGCTTGCGGGATGAAGCCACGGAGTTACCGGCTGGAACAACTGCTGCTGACATAGAGACGGCTTTGGAGAACCGTCCGGAACTCCGCAGCCTCGACATGGCACAACAGATCGGCAAGCATAAGGTAACGATCGCCCGCTCCGAGTTCATGCCTAACGTAGCGCTCACAGGCGGCTACCTGACTACCAACCCTTCGCTCACGAACGGATTCCAGAAGAAGTTCAACGGCCTGTGGAACGTCGGCGTGGTAGTGAAGATACCCATACTGACATGGGGAGAACGCCATCATAAGGTACAGGCTGCCCGCCGCGAAGCTGCTATCGCCACGTATCAATTCGATGAAGCGGCTGAAAAGGTCGAGTTGCAGGTGACACAAAGCCGTCAGAAAATGCAGGAGGCGACCGAGCGATATGCAGCCGCCACGCGCAGTCAGGCGGAAGCCGACGAGAATCTGCGCTGCGCCACGCTCGGTATGCAGGAGGGGGTCATTCCCGTCAGCAACGTGCTGGAGGCGCAGACCGCATGGCTTTCCGCCCATTCGGAACAACTCACGGCCCGTATCGACGTGATGCTCGCCGACCTATATCTGCGTAAGGCTTTGGGTACATTGAAATAATTCAAACTTTAAGAGTATATGAAAACGAACAAACAGCAAAAAGGGATTCTTTTAACGGCCGCCGCAATGCTTGCGGTAATTGCAGTCGTTGTAATCATCGGGCTTTCGTTGCCCGAACGGGAAGAGTATATTCAGGGCGAGGTCGAAACGACGGACTACCGTGTTTCGTGCAAGGTGCCGTCGCGTGTTTTGCAAATCAGGGTCGCCGAGGGCGACCGCGTGCACAAGGGCGACACGCTGGCCGTCATGGAGGCTCCCGACATGGCCGCCAAGCTGGCGCAGGCCGAAGCGGCCCGTTCGGCGGCCGAGGCCATGGAGCTGAAAGCCCGCAACGGCTCGCGTCAGGAGCAGATCTCGGCTGCCTACGAGGTGTGGCAGCAGGCCAAAGCAGGGTTACAGGTGGCGGAGAAGACTTTCCGACGTATTGAACGCCTGCACGGTGAGGGAGTCATCGCTACCCAGAAGTTCGACGAGGCTCAAGCTAAATACGATGCTTCCGTTGCAACCGAACGGGCCGCTAAAGCGCAGTACGATATGGCCGTAAACGGAGCCCGTCATGAAGACAAACTGGCTGCCGAAGCACAGGTGACACGGGCGCAGGGTGCCATCGCCGAGGTGACCTCTTATATGAACGAGACGATACTCAGAGCTTCGGATGACGGACTGGTGACCGAAATTTTTCCCGAGGTCGGCGAGCTGGTCGGCACGGGAGCGCCGATCATGAACGTAGCCAGCATGGACGACGTATGGTTCACATTCAATATCCGCGAGGACCTGTTGCCGGGTATCTCGGTCGGCAAGGAGCTGACCGCTTATCTGCCCGCTCTCGATATAACCGTTCCGGTGCGTATCACGCGCATGAAGGACGTGGGCAGCTTCGCCGTGTGGAAGGCCACCAAAGCGCTTGACCGTTTCGACCTGAAAACATTTGAGGTGCGTGCCCGCCCCGTATCGCCCGTCGAAGGGTTGCATCCGGGCATGTCAGTCGTACTCCGTAAAAGCGAAATCAAATGAAATACCGAGGAATCATAGGACGGTTAAAGACTATTTTCCGGCGGGAGTTGGGCATCCTCTCCCGCCGGCCGATATTCCTTTTTTGTATGTTCTTCATGCCGGTGATTTGCGTCATCTTCTTCACGTCGCTGATGCGGGCCGGTTTGCCTACCGATCTGCCCATGGGACTGGTCGACGAAGACCGTACACATGTTACACGCATTATCGCACGCACGATGGAGGCGTTCGAAGCCTCGGAATTCACAGACCAGTACGACTCGTTCACCGAAGCGCGCGAAGCGGTACAACGGGGTGAAATATACGGATTCTTTTATATCCCGAAAGGTACGACCGAAAAGGCGCTGGCCAGCAAACAGCCCCGTGTATCGTTCTACACCAATGAAGCCTACTTCGTGCCGGGAACATTACTGATGAAGGATATGATGACTGCCTCCGAGATTCTCTCGCTGGCGCTGACCCGCGAGACGCTCTATGCTAAAGGGTATAACGAGGATGATGCGATGGCCGCAATACGTCCCATCGTCACCGAGGCGCATCCGCTCCATAATCCGACACTGGATTATTCCGTTTACCTCTCGAACATTTTACTGCCGGGAATTTTAATTCTGCTTATTCTGCTTTCAACGACTTACACGATCGGACTGGAATGGAAGCAGAAAACCCAGCGGATATGGTTTCGCATGGCAGATTATTCCGTGACAACGGCTTTAGCCGGCAAGCTGTTGCCGCAGACGGTACTGTATTCGCTGATGATCGTATTCTACGACGTCTATCTCTACCGCTTCATGGGATTCCCGTGCAATTGCGGGATTGCGGCGATGATGGGCATCGGCATACTGACTGTCGTGGCCTCACAGGCGTTCGGTGTCTTTCTGTTCGGCGTTTTCAGCGGGCAGATGCGTCTTGCGATGTGTCTGTCGTCGTTGTGGGGTATTCTCTCGTTCTCGCTGGCGGGATTCACCTATCCGACAACTGCCATGGCTCCCGTGTTGGGGCATTTGGCAGCCTTGTTTCCGCTGCGCCATTACTACCTGCTCTATGTAAATCAGGCATTGAACGGCTATCCGATCGCTTACGCATGGCCGTCGGTTGTCGCATTGCTGCTTTTCATCATGCTGCCGCTTGCGGTAAATCGCCGTTATCGGGTCGCATTTCTCAAATATCATTATAAGCCATGAAATCGATACGCAATATTTTTCACATCTGGTACGATGAGTTGGCAGATATGTTCAAGGATAAGGGAATTCTGATCTTTGTCATTTTCGTTCCCTTGTTTTATCCGCTTCTTTACTCATGGGTATATACCAATGAAGTCGTGCGCGAAGTGCCGGCTGCGGTCGTCGATGACAGCCGCACGACGCAGAGTCGTGAGTTCATTCGCATGGTGGATGCCACGCCTGATGTCGACGTCGTGGCGCACTGCACCACGGTCGCCGAGGCCGAGGAGTTGCTGCGCCGCCGCGAGGCATTCGGCATCATCCGCATTCCCGAGAGTTTCACGAAAGACATTTGGCACGGCGACCAAACCGTCGTCGGTATATACAGCGACATGAGCAGTATGCTCTACTACAAGGCTTTGCTGCTGGCAACTACCAAGGTGTCGCTGGAAATGAATGCCGATATAAAAGTCGAACGCCACATGCACGGCACGACCGATCGACAGGATGAGATACAGCATACGCCCATCGAATACGATTACGTCGCGCTGTACAATCCGCAAAGCGGCTTCGCGGCGTTTCTCATACCGCCCGTGTTGATGCTGATTCTACAGCAGACGCTGCTGTTAGGTATCGGCATGTCGGCAGGACGCATGCGCGAACGGTTCCGCGGATCGCTCGTGCCATTCCATCACGACTACAAAAATCCCGTCTACATAGTATTAGGGAAAGCTGCGGCCTATTTCGGCATCTACATTGTGATGGCCGTCTATGCCTTCACGATTGTCACACACGGGTTCTCGCTGCCGCAGTTGGGTGACCTGGCCACGCTTACAGCCTTTGTCGTGCCGTTCCTGCTTGCGTGTATCTTCTTGGCGATGGTGCTCTCGTCACTCGTCTGGCGGCGCGAGGACTGCATCCTGCTCTTCGTGTGTCTCTCCGTGCCGCTGCTCTTTATCTCGGGCATATCGTGGCCGGGAGCGGCCGTTCCCGCCTTCTGGAAGGCGGTCTCCTGCCTCTTTCCTTCGACTTTCGGCATGAATGGATATGTCCGCATCCAGTCGATGGGTGCAACGCTTTCGGACGTTGCTTTCGAGCTGCGCGGACTTTGGATTCAGGCCGGCGTCTATTTCCTCCTTGCCTGTCTGATTTACCGCAGGCAAATCAAGTTGATAGCGAATCGGTACTATCATAAGTAAGAACTCGTAAACGGATTGTCGCAGCCCCTTCGTCGATGGACGGAGGGGCTGCATTTTCTATAAAAGCCGGAATTTTTGCATATCGGATTACTTTCGATATATCCGTTTCGGATTCACAAATGTTCGATATGTTGTTTTGAGGAATGGGCGGTATATATCGGACAACCTATGAGCGGAAAAGATAACTACCGTATCGTGCAGAATTAGTTGCTTTGCTATACGAAATAAACAAGACAAAACAAATGGAAGGATACATTTCACAAATCATCGGTCCTGTAGTGGATGTTCATTTCCCGGATGTGGAAAAGAAACGACAACTACCAGCCATCAATGAGGCACTTGCGATTCGTAGAGAAAATGGTGCGGAACTGATTGTAGAGGTCCAGCAGCACATCGGCGAGCATACGATACGCACGGTTGCGATGGATTCGACGGACGGCTTGCGGCGCCACATGAAAGTAAATTCGCTCGGCCGTTCGATCTCTATGCCGGTTGGCGACCAGATCAAAGGACGTCTGATGAACGTCACGGGCCAAAATATCGACGGTATGCGTCCGCTCGACCGCACGGGCGAAGCCTCGATTCACCGCGAACCGCCGAAATTCGACGAGCTGGCCACCTCGCAGGAGGTGCTCTACACGGGCATCAAGGTTATCGACCTCTTGGAACCCTATGTCAAGGGCGGTAAGATCGGCCTGTTCGGCGGTGCGGGCGTGGGCAAGACAGTGCTTATCATGGAGCTTATCAACAACATCGCCAAGGGTCATAACGGCTTCTCGGTTTTCGCCGGTGTGGGCGAACGAACGCGCGAGGGTAACGATCTGCTGCGCGAGATGATCGAATCGGGTGTCATCCGATACGGTGAGGAATTCAAACGCAGCATGGAGGAAGGCCATTGGGATCTCTCGAAGGTCGATTACGATGAGGTAGCCAAATCGCAGGCCACGCTGGTGTTCGGTCAGATGAACGAGCCGCCCGGTGCGCGCAAATCGGTCGCTCTGTCGGGGCTGACAGTCGCCGAATCGTTCCGCGACAGCGGTGAGGAGGGGGCATCGAAGGACATTCTCTTCTTCATCGACAACATCTTCCGTTTCACGCAGGCCGGTTCGGAAGTTTCGGCCCTGCTGGGGCGCATGCCCTCGGCCGTGGGCTACCAGCCGACACTGGCAACGGAAATGGGCCAGATGCAGGAACGTATCACTTCGACTAAGCACGGGTCGATCACCTCGGTGCAGGCGGTCTACGTGCCGGCCGACGACCTGACGGACCCCGCACCGGCCACGACTTTCACCCATCTCGACGCGACGACCGTCCTGAGCCGCAAAATCGCCGAACTGGGCATCTACCCGGCCGTTGATCCGCTGGAATCCACGTCGCGCATCCTCGACCCGAACATCGTCGGCGAGGAGCACTACCGGACGGCCCAGCGGGTGAAACAGATTCTGCAACGCAACAAGGAGTTGCAGGATATTATCGCCATCTTGGGCATGGATGAGCTTTCGGACGAAGACCGCACGATCGTGAATCGCGCCCGCCGTGTGCAGCGGTTCCTTTCGCAGCCCTTCTCCGTGGCCGAGCAGTTCACGGGCGTCCCGGGCGTGATGACGCCCATCGCCGAGACGATCCGGGGCTTCCGGATGATTCTCGACGGCGAGGTCGACCATCTGCCCGAGCAGGCATTCCTGAACGTGGGCACCATCGACGATGCCATCCGCAAGGGCGAAGAATTATTGCGGAAATCGTGATTGCGAAACTTAAAAAACATGTTGATATGCAGCTTACTATTGTGGCTCCGTGCGGCGTATTGTGCCACACGACCGTCGAAAAAGTCTCCCTGCCCGGAGCGTTAGGGGCTTTTACCGTTTTACCCGGCCATGCTCCTTTGATTGCCCAACTGTCAGAAGGCAAAATATCCTACACGAGCGGGACAAAAGAACATGAACAGGAAATCCGGCGAGGTTTCGTCAAAATAGAGCGAGACACGGTGGAAGCCAATGTCGAACTCGCTGAACCTTGATCGCAAAAATAAATATCATGCAATGGAAATATAAAATATTGCTTTTTATCGCTTTGCTGCCGCTTCCGTTTCATGCGGCAGCGGAACAGTCGGGTCCCGATGTGATCGGTGTAGTGATGGAGCATATCGGCGACAGCTACGAATGGCACATCACGACCGTGGGTGAACGGGAATGGACAGTTCATCTGCCCGTCATCGTGCGCAGCCGAACGACCGGCTGGCACTGCTTCTCCTCTGTGCGGCTGCACGGCGGTGCCGAATACGAGGGACTGCGCATTGCCTCCGAAGGCGATTACGCAGGCCGCATCGTTGAGCGGCAGGACGACGGGTCCGATGTCCGGCCGCTGGACCTCTCGATTACCAAAACGGCGGCGGGGCTGCTGATAAACAGTGCGCTGGTCGTCGCGCTCGTGTTGGTCGTCGCACGCTGGTATCGCCGCCACAGGGTGACCGAGGAGGCGCCGCGCGGCGTGGTCGGGTTGTTCGAGATGCTCTGCTCGTCGCTGCTGGACGGCATCATCCGTCCCTGCGTCGGAGAACGGTGGCGCAAGTTCGCGCCATACCTGCTTACGGTCTTTTTCTTCATCCTTGTGAACAACCTGATGGGGTTGATACCGATTTTCCCGGCAGGTGCGAATGTGACGGGCAACATCGCCGTGACATTGGTGCTGGCTGTGGCCACGTTTCTGGCCATCAACCTCTTCGGAACCAAACACTATTGGAAGGATATTTTCTGGCCGGACGTACCGACATGGCTCAAAGTGCCGGTTCCCATCATGCCCCTGATTGAGTTCGTCGGAATCCTGACCAAGCCGTTCGCACTGATGATTCGTCTGTTCGCCAACATGATGGCGGGCCATTCGGTGATCCTGATCCTTACGTGCATCGTCTTTGTCACGGCGGAAATGGGGGCCGCGGTAAATGGTTCGATGACCGTGGTGTCAGTGCTGCTCAGCGTCTTCATGAATTGCCTTGAACTATTAGTGGCATTCCTGCAAGCCTATGTCTTCACGATGCTCTCGGCTGTTTTCATCGGTCTGGCACAAGAAACGCCTCATACGGAACAAAATATAGAAACCAAATAAAACACAAGTCAAATCTCAAATTAAGTTGAATTATGGAAACTTTAGGAATTTTCGGTGCTGCCATCGGTGCAGCTTTGGCCGTCATCGGTGCGGCTTTCGGTATCGGTAAAATCGGTTCGTCGGCTATGGAAGCCATCGGCCGCCAACCCGAAGCGGCGGACAAGATCCGCACGAACATGATTATCGTTGCTGCCCTGATCGAGGGTGTCGCCCTGTTCGCCGTAGCCGTATGTTTCATGGCACTGTAATCATTAACGACAGCAACCATGGGACTATTACAACCCGAATCGGGATTGCTGTTCTGGATGACGCTTGCGTTCGGTACGGTGTTTTTCCTCGTAGCGAAATTCGGTTTCCCGGTTATCGTCAAGGCAATTGATGATCGGAAACATTACATCGATTCATCGCTTGCAGCGGCACGGAAAGCCCGGCAGCAACTCTCCGAGGTCGAAACGGAAAAACGCATGATGCTGATGGAAGCGGAGGCTGAACGTACAAATCTGCTTCGCACAGCTTCTGCGGAACACGAACGTATTCTGTCGGAAGCACGGGATCAAGCGGCTAAAGAACGTGTGCGGCTGGTAGCGGAAGCCCGTGCCGAAGCTGAAGCGGAGCGGGAAGCCATATTGCAGGATGCCCGCCGACAGGTCGCCGTGCTCGCCGTGGCGATAACAGAAAAGATGTTGCGACGCGAATTGCAGGACAAAACATCGCAGACCGTACTGGCAGAACAACTACTCGATGAAATCGAACACCCGAAAAACAAAACGACATGGACACCGGATTGATAGCCAAACGTTATGCCACGGCATTGGCCGACTTTGCCGCCGCCAATGGCGAGGAGCAGAGGGTTTATGATGAGGTGCAGCATTTGATCGCCGTTTATAAGACAGAACCGTCGCTTCGGGATGCCTTGCTTTCGCCAGTCTTGCCTGTTACAGCGAAAGAAGCGCTTTTCCGGCAGGTACTGGATAGCGGTAGCAGTCGCACGCTGGATGGATTCTTCTCGCTGGTGTTACACCGCCGTCGGGAAAAGTATTTGTATTTCATGTTATACTCCTACCTTTCCCTATACAAGCGGCGGCACGGCATACTCGATGCGGCACTGACGACTGCCGCATCCGTGAGCGATGAAACGGCAGAACGGATTACAAGTATCGTCCGAATGAGAACCCGCAGCAGGGAAGTACGTCTACATCGCAAGGCAGACGAATCGCTTATCGGTGGATTCGTTTTCCGTATGGACGACCTGCTCCTCGATGCCAGCCTTTCACGGCAACTGAACTTGCTGCGTAAACAATTAGGACGCAAACAAAATAGAATCGTATGAAATCATGAACACAGAACAGATAAAACCATCGGAAGTTTCGGATATACTGCTTTCCGAATTGCAACAGACAGACCTTACGGCGCAGTTCGCCGAGGTGGGTACGGTGTTGCAGGTCAGCGACGGCGTAGTGCGTATCTTCGGATTGCAGAATGCCGAAGCGAACGAACTTTTGGAATTCGAAGACGGCATGAAGGCCGTAGTGATGAATCTCGAAGAAGACCATGTGGGCGCAGTTCTGCTCGGTTCTTCCGAACGTATCGAAGAGGGGGATTTGGTGCGCCGAACGGGCCGCACGGCATCGATCCGTGTGAGCGAAGCGATGCTCGGCCGCGTCATCGACCCGCTGGGCGAACCGCTTGACGGCAAAGGCCCGATCGGCGGCGACCTTACGGAGATGCCGTTGGAGCGCAAGGCCCCGGGCGTCATCTTTCGCCAGCCGGTGAACCATCCGTTGCAGACGGGTCTGAAAGCCGTCGATGCGATGATTCCCATCGGCCGCGGACAGCGCGAGCTGATTATCGGCGACCGTCAGACCGGCAAGACGGCGATTGCCATCGACACGATTATCAACCAGCGCCGCAATTTCGAGGCGAGCGATCCGATTTATTGCATCTATGTAGCTATTGGCCAAAAGGCATCGACTGTTGCGGCGCTCGTGGAGACATTACGTCGACATGGAGCGATGGCCTACACGGTTGTCGTGGCCGCCACGGCCGCCGATTCGGCTGCCATGCAGTATTTCGCACCTTTCGCCGGGGCAGCTATCGGCGAGTATTTCCGCGACACGGGGCGTCATGCGCTCGTGGTCTACGACGACCTTTCGAAGCAGGCTGTGGCCTACCGCGAGGTGTCGCTCGTGCTACGCCGTCCGTCGGGCCGCGAAGCCTATCCGGGTGATATTTTCTACTTGCACTCGCGTCTTCTGGAGCGAGCAGCCAAGATCATTGATCAACAGGAAGTAGCCGCCGAGATGAATGATTTGCCCGAATCCTTGAAGGATAAAGTGCGTGGCGGCGGTTCGCTCACGGCACTGCCCATTATCGAGACACAGGCGGGCGATGTCTCGGCCTACATCCCGACGAACGTCATCTCCATCACGGACGGTCAGATTTTTCTCGATGCCAATCTTTTCAATCAGGGCAACCGTCCGGCTATCGACGTGGGCATCTCCGTTTCGCGCGTCGGCGGCAACGCCCAGATTAAGGCCATGAAGAAGGTTGCCGGTACGCTGAAGATCGATCAGGCACAGTATCGCGAGTTGGAATCGTTCTCGAAGTTCAGCAGCGACATGGATGCCGTGACGGCCGCCGTGCTGGACAAGGGACGCAAGAATACGCGCCTTTTGGTGCAGCCACAGTACAGCCCGATGCCTGTCGAGCAGCAGATCGCCGTCCTTTACTGCGGTACGCATGGGCTGATGCGCGATGTCCCGCTGGAGCGGGTTGCCGATTTCGAACGGGAGCTGCTCCGCGAATTGGAAACCTCGGAGGTTTTTGAAACCTTGCGCGGTGGTGTGATCGATGAAGCGACCGGAGCAGCCATCGAAACTGCGGCCGCACGGGTATCGTCCAATTTGAAAGCATAGGCGTATGGCAGCACTCAAAGAGATAAAAGCCCGCATCGCTTCCGTACAAAGTACGCTGAAGATTACCTCGGCAATGAAGATGGTTGCCTCGGCCAAATTGCACCGTGTACAGGCGACGGCTTTGGCATTGGCTGAATATGAACGGGGACTGTCGCAGATTGTAGCGGCGTTAACGGCCACATCCGATACAAAAGTCGCTTCACCGTTACTGTCGTCGCATGAAAAACACGAAGAGGCCGTGGTCGTGGCCTTTTCATCCGACGGCTCGTTGTGCGGTTCTTTCAACGCCAATGCAGTCAAGGCGCTGGCACAGCAGGTCGAGGTGCTTCGCGCCGACGGGTTCGACCGCGTGACGGTGATTCCCGTGGGCGAGAAAATCGCACAGGCTGTCGTCAAGGCAGGATACAAAGCGAATGAACGTTTTCATTCGCTTGTGTCGAAACCGGCCTACGGTGACGTTGCCGTGCTGGCCGATCTTTTGATGGCGGAATATACGACCGGAAAGGTTGACCGTGTGGTACTGGTCTACAACCATTTTCACTCGATGGGACATCAGACGCCCGTGCAGCAGACATTTCTGCCGATAACGATGCCCACGGGAGAAGAACTGTTCGACTACGCTCCGGAATACATTTGTGAACCTAAAACGGAAACGCTCCTTGCGGCACTGCTGCCCTACACGCTTCGCGCACGTCTCTATGCTGTGTTGCTGGACAGTGTCACAGCCGAACATGCGGCCCGCACCGTCGCCATGCAAACCGCCTCAGACAACGCTTCGGAGTTGTTGGACGATCTGTCGCTGACCTATAACAAACGCCGCCAGCAAGCCATCACTGACGAACTGGCCGACATTACTCCCAACGATTGATTTATAACGTACCATGAAGATCCTCATCAATTCCAAATATGAATACCTCCGACCATTCGTCGAACAGCTGACCCGCCCGATCTTTTTCGCTCGGCACGGAAAGACGCTGCACAGCGGCCGTAACATCGTCAAACTCTTCGAGACGGACGGCATGCGGCTCGCTGTCAAGAGTTACGAACGCCTGACATTATGCAACCGTATGCTGTACGGTTCGCTTCGTAAGAGCAAAGCCATGCGCGCCTATCTGTATGCCGACAGGCTACGTCGGTTGGGCATCGATACGCCCGAGGAGGTGGCTGTCGTGGAAATCCGAAGGGGGGGGGTAATGCGGCAATGCTATTTCGTGTCGCTATACACGGATTATGAATCGATCCGTCCCGCGACCGAGACGTTCATGCAGAACGAAGAGGCGAAAAACGTCCTCGACGGCGTGGCCGGATTTCTGGTTCAAATGCACTGGGCCGGCGTGAAGCATAAGGATTTGAATGTAGGAAATATTCTATGTAAAAAAGAAAGAGACAACGGAGCTGACCGATATCGTTTTATGGTTATCGATACCAACCGAATGTCGTTTCGCAGGCATCTTTCCATGCGCCGACGTTTGCGCAACATGCGCCGTCTGTCATGCAGTGCGTCGGCCTATCTCTACATTCTGCACCGTTATGCGGAGCTGTTGCGCACCGATGCGAATGGAGTTCAACTCAAAGGTATCATTTGCCGCTTACTCTTCGAATGGCGGCAACGCACAAAAAGAAAAATCAAAAGCATCTTCCGTCGGAGCAAGCCTCAACCACGAGCAGAATGCGAAGATGTCTATGTCGCACAGATTTCCGGTCGGTTATGAAACATAGTATCGTATTTTCAACTATTGCTGTATTTCTGGCTGCCTGTCAGGTCGAATACCATCCCTACGATACACGCATCGATGGCGAAACGGGTATCAATGCCTGCAATATCGCCCGCATCGAGGCTGCTTGCAAAGGCAAGCGGACGATTCGTTTTGCGCAGATAAGCGACACGCAGCGATGGTACGACGAAACCGAAGATGCGGTCAGGGCGCTCAATGCTCGCGACGACATCGACTTCGTGATCCATACGGGCGACATGGCCGATTTCGGCATGCGCGACGAGTTCGAGCGGCAGCGCGACATCCTCGACCATCTGCGTGTCCCTTATGTCGTCCTGCTGGGCAACCACGACTGTTTGGCCACCGGAGAGAAGATTTTCACCAAGATTTTCGGCGAGGTCGATTTTGCCTTCACGGCCGGCGACGTGCGCTTCGTCTGTCTGAACACCAATGCGTTGGAGTTCGACCACGACACGCCCGTCCCGAATTTCGACTTTCTCGAACGTCAGATCGACGGATTTCCCACCGGGGCTGAAAAGACCGTCGTGGTCATGCACGCCAAGCCCTATTCCGAACAGTTCGACAACAACGTGGCCAAAATCTTCCAACAGACGATCCGGCGGTTCCCGCAGCTGCAATTCTGCATGAACGGGCACGGTCACAACTTTGCCGCCGAAGATTTGTTCGACGACGGAGTAATTTATTATGAATGCGACAATATCGATAAAAAGACCTATCTGCTTTTTACCGTTACCAAGGAGGGATACGATTATGAACGGGTGGAATTTTAAGCGATTCATTATCGTATTGGTCGGTTGTCTATGGCTGTTGCCTGCAACGGCTCAGGAACCGTCGTTCGTCCCGCTTGCCAACATTCAACTCGGTCAAAACAAACGCCTCGATTTTCGGAAGCATCGAGGGTATGAAGGATGGGAACGGCTTATTCCCACACATGTCAAGGCACAGTACGCCGGAGGTATGGGATTCATGTCGGTTGGCTGCGGATGGGACTACGGAAAGAAATGCCGTTGGGAAACCGACGTGCTGGTTGGCATCCTGCCCAAAGCCTATTCAGACCGAACACATACGACCTTCACGCTCCGGCAGAATTATATTCCGTGGAGCATCCGATGCTGCGAGCGGTTTGCCATAGAACCCTTCACGACAGGTATTTATCTTAACTTAATTACAGGCGAGGATTATTGGGTACGTGAGCCCGACCGTTATCCGGGCGACCGCTATTACGGTTTCACTTCACGGCTGCGGACGCATCTATACATCGGACAACGTTTCACGTATTATCTGAAAAACGACTGTCTGCTGCGTCATATCACGCTTTATTACGAGTTGAGTGCCAACGACCTCGACATCATCGCTAAATGCGGCAACAAGTCGCTCGACTTGTCCGAAATCGTCTATTTCTCGGTGGGGATCAAGTTCCAGCTGTTACGGGAATGAATATGAATGAAGAGCTATTACTGTGTATGAGATTATCCGCCGCCTAACAAATTTGGCTAAAAAATCAGAGTAACTGGCAAATCATGGTTTACCGGTTGCTTTTTGCTATTTGTATATACTCCGAATACCGAATCTCCGCATACGGGTTATCGCTTGAAATGGTCTGATGCACGGCCTTTACCCGTCGCCAGAACCACCAGCCCTTATATTCCACCCACACCGCCTGGTGTAGCGTAACCGGCACCCGTATCTCGCCCCGCAGCCGATTGTCCTCGATGATTCCCGTAAGCTGGATGTGCGGCGTAATCATCTCCACCCTCTGGCGCAGAATCGGCACCGTATCCCGCACAACCACCGTGTCCCGTATCACGGCGTCTATCGGTCCGGCGACCTCAACCTCATGCCGTGCAGCCGCTTCGAGGTGTTTGATTTTCACCCCGAGCCGCCTGATTTTCTCGGCATCCTCGGCACGCAGCCGCTTGTATTCGTCCACCCGCAACCGCAGCGCGTTCACATCCACCGCCATCGTCGTCGAATCGACACGGATACGCTTCATATCCGACAGCAACGCTTCGGTATTGCTCCGGTAGCGGTTGCGTTCCTCTTTGAGATAGCCGTTACGCTGCCACAGAACTGCGACAGCCCCACCGAGCAACAGCACGGCGAGGCTCAAATACAGGGTACTCTTACGCATGGCTGACCGATTCTGCGGGGATAAACCACTCGTATTCTTCTTGGTACGGGTCTTTGAGAAACACCATATATCCCTTGCATCCGCGACGTTCGGGGCCGGTGAGGTCTTCAGACACGACACCCGTTTTCCCGACCAGTTCCTCCAGCATCATCTCCGTAAGCTGGGACGATGCCACTATCTTCACTTTTGAATTTCTTGCAATCATAACGCTTTTTATTTGATGAATAAGATTTTGAATTCTTCTTCGCGTCGCCTCCGGATGGAGGGTACGGCTTTCCCTTTGTAATGGCAGAATGCCGCATACTCGGAATGGATGTCCCGCTCTCCGGCTTCGAGCTTGCACACCAATCGGCTTTTCGACCGTGTTCCGTACCCTAACAGCCGGTATTCACCCACATTGTAGGCTAACACGCCGAGCAACAGGGAGTCCGCTCCGAAACGGCGGAAGACGGCGCATTTCTTTCTCAGGTCGGCACGCAATAACGAGTCCGCGAGTTTCTCGGTCATTGTCGGGAACGATTCGCCCGGCAGGAGTTTGTGCCCGTAACCGACATACGGGAGATGGCGGTGGTCGTGCATGCCTTCGTAACGTTTGATACAGGCTACGGCCGACTCGAAGCGTGCGTCCTGCGCCCGGATATGCCCGGCGGACAGAAGAAGCGCAACAGACAATATCCATCTGCTCATCGGTTGTGTTTTAAGAGTTCCTTGATGTCTTCCCGCATCTCCCGAATGTCGGTCTGCAAGGAGGTGAACTGGGTCATGGTGGCCTCGAAAACGGCCTTGTCGAGCTTGATGGCATCGATACGTTCGTACTGGTCCTGCACTTTCAGCTCCAGCGTCTGGCAGCGACGTGTCAGTTCGTTGATATGCTCGGTGTTGCTGACGTGCTGCACATAGAGGGTCACGACGAACGAGACGATGATGATAATCGTCCGGAAGTTGTCGCTGATGAAGTTTCTTACCTGTGTCATGATGGATTTTGTATTAAGATGGAAAAAGCATTCGTAATGGCCTCCATAAGCCGTGCGGCCACCTCGGAGTCCCGTAGCAGACCGTATAACAACAGCCCGAGGATAACGAGGATGTAAATCACCCGTTCCGCCGTGCGGCGGCTGAACTTCGGTCGGTTCCTATTTTCACTCATGGGGCGTGGATTGCGGTACGATGACGTTGAAGACTACGCCGCCCTCACCGCCGTCGATACGGAGTTTGGTTTCCTGCGAGCACTTGATGGGATAAAGCTCCATGAGGGCTTTGGCGGCATTGACGGCTACGGCACGCAACGGTGCCGGGGAAAGCGGCACGCCGAATTTGTCGGTGTACTCGGCCGAGGAGGTTTCGCTCATCACCGCTTTGAGTGTCTCGGCCACCTGCAACCGGGTGGCGATGGTCTCGACGTCGAACTGCACACTGTCAATCATCTCCCGAATACGGGCCGAGATATGCGGACGCCCCAGCAGCAGACGGCTGGCGATGGGTACGTTCTTGCCCTTGCCGAACACCTCCTCGTAACACTTGCGGTGGTTGCCGGCATAGAGCGGACCGCCGGAGACGTACAGCTCGCAGAACTTGTCTTCCTCTTCGGTCAGCGGCTTGTCCGCCAAAGGGACAGGCACCGCCGGCAGCACCTCGTTCGTCTTATCGTTATCTTTCTTTTTCATCACATTGTCGTTTGAAAAAGAATAGAGAATTACGGCTTCGGCGGTTGAATAAAATCCGCCTTTCTGGAGATAAGCTGCTCCATCAGTGTCTGGTAAAACACATCGGCCAGCGCGTCGGCACACGCTTCGGCATCTGCCAGCGAGTTGATGAGCCGCATGTTGAACACCACGTTCAGGTCATACCCCGTAATGGCGGCCATCAGCTCGTTGCCGTCGTAGTTCAGTACCCCGTAGGTCATGCGGTCTTCCACCCGGAACGTGACCCGTTCTATCTTGTCTCCTTTCTTCTCTTCCATAACTTCAGATTTTGAAATGGTTCCTCATCTTCGGTGTCCGCTGCTGCGAAATATCCGTATCCCCGTTCTGCCGCAGACGGCGGCTGCACAGAGCGGCCACTTCCCGTGTGGCCGTCACATCGGCATCGGCATCGTGGGCATCGTCCAGTTCGATGCCGAGACGTTCGGCCACCAGCTCCAGCTTGTAGGACGTGACCTGCGGATCGGCGGCTAAACAGAGCCGTGCCAGGTCGATGGTGTCTAAGTAATGAGGCTGGAAGTTCCCGTAAAAATCCGTCGTGCCGGCGAATACCTGCGCGAACTCTTTCTGTAACCCGGCATAAGCCATCATCTGTTGGAGAAAGCCCACGTCGAACGGGATGTTCTGCCCGATAAGCACGGGCTTGTAACGGACGCCCTTGCACAGGGTATGTTTGCGGGCGAAGTCGATGACATCCGCCGCCACCTGTTTCAAGAGGATGCCCCGTGTCCGCAGTAGGTCCATCGTGATATCGGTGTAGTTCAGCGCGGCGGCCTCGTAGTTCATCGATTCGGAGGTGCTCTCCTGTTCGATCTCCCGACGTGTCTTGAGCACTTTGCGTTTGGGTGCCCCGCCCAAAGGCTGCTTGTCGTAAGGGGCGATATAGTTCGCATAGCGTCCCAGCACCTCGAAGGTGTCGAGCCGCACGGCCTGCATGGCGATCTGCGTGCAGGCGCAGCGCGTGCAGTCCAGACCGCCGGTCTCGAAGTCGAGCACGACGGCCGTATAGATTCCTTGTTCTGTCTTGGGTGTTGCCATATTATCCGAATAAGTTGATTCTCATACGATATGAATGATAGTCGATTTGGTGCTTTGGAGGTTGTTTGTGCCGGAATAGTCGCTGTACTTGACCATCCCCGACACGATGACGATACGGTCTTTCAGTGCGGAGATTTCCTCCCGATGGGCTTCGCAGGTCTCGCTCCAGCAGACCATCTCCGCCACGTCGTTATTCTGCTGGAGCGTCAGCTTGATAAACCGCTTGCGTTCGCCGCTCGTCCGGTCTTTGTACGTGTGCTCGGACAACTCCGTGACGGAGGCGCATACGGCGGCACGCCGTCCGTCGCTGGCCGGGTCGAGCACGTCGTGCAGACTCAGGTAGGAGGCTTTGCCTTTCACGAGCGCACGGGCTTCGGATGCCTCGAAGATGCGGCGGTAGTCCACCGAACCGATGCCCGACACGGCAATCTGCTGGCGGCTCCAAAAGTAATGCCGCCCGACCAGCTCCTCGGGGAAGTCTTTCTCCGAAAGCGTGAAGCCTAATTCTGCCGCTGCACGGGCAAGCAGACCGTAACGCTCCGTCACCGTACCGATACCTTCCACCTTGTCGAAGCATCCAGACAGAATCATGTTCCGCACATGCCGGGCATTGACCGGTACCCGCACGGATTCTTCAGCATTGTCGGGGTCGTCCCAGTAGGCGTATTTCTTCAATTTGTACCGGAATATCCGGTGGATGAAGTGCTCGATGGAGGTGTAAGGACCGTTTTTCTCGCGTTCCTCGACGATGCAGGCAACGGCTTTGGCTCCGAGCTGTTTGATGCGGCCGAGTGACCAGAAGATTTCATCCGTGCCGTAGTCGGTGAAGAATACCTGCCGGGAGGTGTTGATTTCGGGCGGCACGATGCGGGCTTTCGAGCAGAGCTCCATCTCGGACATCAGCAACGGGATTTCTTTGTCGTCGGCCCACTGCAATGCCACGGTGTAGAACGCTGTCGGATAGTTGGCTTTGAGATAGGCTCCCACGTAGCTGGTGACGGCATAAGCGGTGGCATGGCTGGCATTGAACAGGTAACCGCCGCCGGCTTCGATCATTTCCCAGATGTGTTCCGCATCTTCTTTGGGACACCCTTTGGCGGCAGCTCCCGTCATGAACTTCTCCTTCATGGCGCGGATGACATCGATTTTCTTTTTGGAGATGAGTTTCAGCAGCCGCACGCCCTCGGCCAGCGAGAAACCGCCGACTTCACGCGCCATCTGGGCGAGCTGTTCCTGAAAGACCAGTACGCCGTAAGTGTTTTTCAAGGCATCGTAGGTTCCCCACAAATAAACGGGGGCCACTTCCTCACGGCGGCAGAGCAGGTATTTTTCGGCCGAACCGGAATCGAGCGTCGCCGGACGGTACAACGCTCCGGCGGCAATCAGGTCGCCGATGCACTGCGGCCGCATGTCTTGCAGGAAGCGGGTCATGCCCGGCGAGGAGAACTGGAAGACGTTCTGCGTGTAGCCCTCCGACAGGATACGGAAGGTCTTCTCGTCGTCCAAGCCGCTGCGCACGATACCCTCGAAGGAGAGCCCCGCACCGTATTCCCGGTTGCAGATGTCGATGACCGCCTGTATTTTCGACAGCTCCTTGATGCCGAGACAGTCGTTTTTCAGCAACCCGACCTCGTCGATGGAGTATCCGTCCAGCTCGGAAATGAGCAGGTCGTCCACTTTCTTGATAGGCGTGTAGTCGAAGCACTCCATCGGCTCGCCATCCTGCTGTTTGGGCGTGATGATGATGGCCGAGGCATGGACGGAACCGGAACGCGGCTGCCCCATAAGCGGGCGGATGTCCTCGATGACCCTCGGGTACCGTAGGATGAAGTCCCGGACTTTCTTGTTGGTGGCGGCCAGCTTGAACAGGTCGGTCCAGGTCATGTTGTCGTCCCCAAAGATGGCGGTGATGTAGTTTACCACACTGACCGGCACCCGGTGGATGCGGCTGACGTCTTTCAGCACAGCTTTCATTTTCAGGGTTGTAAGTGTACCGGCGGAGAAGACCTGCTGCCGCCCGTCGGTGTTGTACCGCCGCTCTAAATACTCCTTGACCTCCTGCCGGCGGTCGGACTGGAAGTCGATGTCCACGTCGGGGAGCTGGCCGCCGGGGCCTTGCCGGTAGCCGTCGCCTGCAAAGCTGTCCGATATCGGTATGCGCTCCGGAAGTTGTTCCTGCTGGATGTGTACGATTTTCATAGGAGGTCGCTTTGCAGGTTGAACAACAGATCGCGGTTATCGAAAAGCACGTCGTCCGATTCCCGGAGCTGGTCGGCATAGATCGTGAGGCGGTTCCCGTCACGGACAATCACTAATTCGGCGTCCCGGTCGAGCCGAAGGGTTATGCCGTTGTCGAAACGGATGCGGACGGCACGGTCCGACAGCACGCGGTCGGTCAGGCGCGTTACCCGGTCGGGATAGAGCCCGGCACGCTCGGGCAGCAGGAAACGCTCGAAGAGCAGGTTGTACTGGATGGGGTCGATGAGCGTGATGCCTAACAGGTACAGCACGAGCGAACCGCCGGCGGAACCGCGCCCGCAGCCCACGAGAATGCCGCTTCGGCGTGCCCAGTTCACGGTATCGTACTGCACGAGCATGTAGTCGATGTTGTCGGTCGATTCGAGGATATAGACCTCTTTCTCCAACCGCTTGCGGTACTCCTCGGCACGCTCACGGGGCACGAGCCGTCGGAAGCCCTCCTCCAACAGTTGCCGGAACATGGTGTAACGGTCGCCGTAACGCTGCTGTTCCTCCGCCGTCATGTCGTAGCGGGGCATGTAGTTCCGCTCGGTCTGGTAACGGGCTTCGGCACCCTCGGCGATCTCCACCGTGTGGCGGCACATTCGCTCGAAGAGCGTGTCCGTGTCCCACCGTTCCCCGTCGAAAAGCGCACGGATGGCGGCATAGTGTTCGTCGATGTCCTTGAAGTATTGGTCGTCGCTCTGGGCATGGGCGGCACCCGTGGCGATTTTGTTGAGCACGGTTTTCGTGCGGGCATCGTCCTTGTCCGGATAGTAGCAGTCGGCAATGAGTACCGGCTCGACCAGGAAACTGTCGTTCTTCTCGTCATAGAAGGTGTGGAAGAAATGGGCGGTCGCCTTCAGCACCTCGGCATCCAACCGCTCGGCTTTGTACTCCGACAGGTCCACTTGGTAGAACACCTTATTGAAAATGTCTTTAATGGCCTTGACCGCATGCAGGTTCTTTTCCATCCAGAACGGCGAGAGTTTGCCGAATACCAGCACGTTCCCTTCGCCCCGGCGGAGCAGTTCGGGAAGCGGGACGGTCGCGTCCGCAGCATCCACCATGACGGCTTTCTGGATGCGCAGCAGGTTTCTAAGTCCGCGCTGGCTTTGACAATAGATTTTCACCTCCACCTTTTCGCCCTCGTGCGCCAGTGTACAGGTGTATCCGATAACGGGACGGATGCCGGCCTTATCGCAGGCTTTCTGCAACGCCAGCGTCGCACCCATCGTATTCCGGTCGCAGATACCGAGGGCGCTATGGTCCATCCACACGGCTTTCCGCACCCACTGTGACACGTCGCCCGAGGCGTTGAGCAGCTCGTAGGGCGTATGAACACCTAAGTTCACGAACGGGGTTTTCCGCTTGCAGGGAACCCGCCGCCCCACGTATTTGAGGATGTTCAGACCGAAGCCCTCCCGGAGGGAGTAGTAGTACCAGTTGTCCCCGAACGGGAAGGCGATGTATTCGATGCCCTCTGCCAACAGCACCTCCGGACGTTCCATCAGGTTGAATTCCACCTCCGCGCCCTTTACACGGAAAATCGATTCCACGCCGGATAGGTCCGCGAGGAACAGTTTGCCGAGACCTTCGATTTCGACCACTTCACGGTCTATGGGCCGGTAAGCGATGCGGTGCGCTTCCAGCCATTCATGTAATTCGTTCATGCTATTTCTGTTGTATTTTGGTAAGTTGATATTCGACAGGCGTTTTCAACCCGTAGGCGAAAACACGGTAAATCTCTTCCGCCGTGAAGTCTTCCCAGTCTTTCTCGGGATCGGGAATGTCCGCCACGAAGACCTCGAAATAAGCGGAGAGCTCCGAGGCGGTATGCTTGACGGCCTCCACGGCATCGCCGTCGTAACCGATGACTACCGTGCGGACGCCTTTTGTCTGGAGTTTGTAGATTTGGGTACGGGATATTTTCTTTCCGAAGGTGGCGACGGCGACGATACGGCGGTTGTCGTACAGGTCTAATTTGCGGGTCAGGGCGACCACATCGAAGATGCCTTCGGTCAGGATGACCGTATCGGTCTCACCCTCCACGATGCCGTCGTAATGATAGAGCAGCTTCACGAAGTCGTTCTCGGTGGAGTTGCGCCAGCGTAGCATCTTGTACTCCCCGTTGCGTGCGGCACGACGGTTATGGAGGTCGATTTCCTCCTTGCTCCATGTATGGCGGGCCACGTAACCCACCGTGTCGCCTGCGTCGATGACGGGAAAAATCACATAGTCGTCCCAACGGCGGTTCAGCCGGCAGGTGGTGCCCACCGGAAAGCGGTCGTAATCGTCGTAGGTAAATCCCCGGCTTTGCAGATAAGGATGGGTAAAGGTGCGTCGCCAGTATTCCGGAAGAGATACGATGCCCAACTCGTCATCGACCTCGTCCTCCGCACCCTCCAACGGGAACAGCACATTGGGAAGCGGTTCGTCGAAAGTCACCGTTTCCGTCGGCAGCAGGTCCATCCGGCCGAGGCTTTCGAGTAGCTTGCCCAAAGTCGTGGTCGAGCGTCCGCACGAGAAGCAGTGCGCCATAAAAGGTTTCTTGCGAGTGGTCTCCTTGCCGATATAGACCCCGAATTTTCCTTCCTTGCCGCAGAACGGACACCGCGCGATGAGGTTCTTCCCGCCGCCGTCTGTCCGTGCCCCGAGTTCCGCCCGGAGCTCGGCCACCAGCAAGTCATATTCTTTCCCTGTGATGTACATATAAAGAAATAGCCCGCCACAGCGGTGATGGGTTGGCAAAAGCCGTCTTTTATTTCTCTTTCGGGCAAGATTTCCTATTTCTCGACAAATTGCCACCGAAACATTTTGCGTTTTCCGACAATATACAACGAAAACATTTCCTTATTTCCCGATAAAAAGCAAGTATAAATTTTGCAATTATAAAATCAGATTTTATTTTTGCATAAAAATAGCAATGGTATGATAGAACGCACCCAACAAGCCAAGTTACTTCAATTGGCAACAAAGTATCCTTTTGTGACTATTACCGGACCGCGACAGTCCGGCAAATCAACTTTGGCCGAACTGACCTTTCCGGATTATAAACGTGTATCACTGGAGGATTTGGATAACCGTGAGTTTGCGACCGAAGATCCGCGAGGTTTTATTGCTACTTATCCGTCTCATACGATTATTGACGAAGTTCAGCGTGTTCCGACACTGCTTTCCTATCTTCAAACGCACACGGACCGGGAACATCGGATGGGGATGTATATTCTGACCGGTTCGCAGAATACGGAACTGATGGATGCCGTCGATCAGTCTCTTGCCGGCCGAGTCGGCATTTTGACTTTGCTGCCGTTCTCCCATGAAGAGATGCGTAATGCGGGCATTTTGCCCGAAACGACCAACAGGGAGATTTTCTATGGGGCCTATCCGAGTATTTATGACCGTAGTATCGACCCGACGGACTATTATCCGAATTATATCAAGACATATATAGAACGTGATGTCCGACAGATGAAGGCCATCGGCGATCTTTCAAAGTTCCGCAGACTCATCAAATTGTGCGCAGGACGTATCGGTCAGTTGCTCAACAAGGCTTCTTTGGCTGTCGAATGTGGTGTGACCGCTCCGACAGTCGATGCGTGGCTTTCGATTCTGGAGGAGAGCTATATCCTTTATTTCCTGCGTCCCGACTACAACAATTTCTCCAAACGTCTCGTAAAATCGCCCAAACTCTATTTCTATGATACGGGGTTGGCCTGTTCCCTTTTGGAAATAAGAAATGTATCACAACTCGATTCACATTATCTGCGAGGCGGATTGTTTGAAAATATGGTCATCAACGAATTTCTCAAACGGGACTATAACCGGGGATTGGAACCGGCTCTCTCGTTCTGGCATGATAGCGCAGGCAATGAAGTGGATCTGATTCAAACGGAAGCCGATTGTCAGTATGCTTACGAAATCAAGTCCGGAGCGACCTTTTCCAAAGAATATTTCAAAGGACTCAACTATTGGAGTAAACTTTCCGGGGCTGATCCTGAGCGAAAAACGGTAATTTACGGAGGAGATAAGTCGATGCAGACATCAGATGGCAAAGTAGTCTCATGGAAAAATATTTAGTTTCTTTCATGCGATGATAGGAAATGTGCTATCGGGCACACAATTGCTCAACTTATGAACAATTTTCGTATATTTGTAGCATCCAATCAGTGCCCATATCGGCAGGTCACGATATCTGCACTATAAAAAAGATGCAAGAAGGCTCCTTCACAGGAGCCTTCTCTGTTTACAATTTTCTCTTAATGCTTCTTTTGTGGGAGTTAAAGGAGATTGTATTTTCTGAATCGTTGGTTTATTCGTTAACTATTAAAACGGATGCCGCTATTTCGAAATACTAAAATAAAGATAACCAGGGCACTATCGTTATTAGCAACAGCATCAATAAAAACACATAAAGTACCATCCGTAATGTCCGGTTTGGACATCTTTTCTTAAAGAAAGCCGATACTATGTTTAGATGCAACAGGATGTGTGCAGCAAGCAGAACAAGCAATGCTACCCCTGCCCATAAATGAACATCACCCCATCCATGCCTTCCCAATCCACACAAATGCGAACACCATGAATCAGCACTGTGCATTCTGACGGCATGGCGGGAAGGAATGATAACTTCCAAAATGAAACCGCTTATGCTAACCAACGCCATCACAACCAACATGGCAATGTCAATGGCAATATTGATCCGCATCTTGCTTTTCATTATTGCCCTTTGTTTTTATGTCCATGACATTCATGATGATGTTCATGGGATGAACAACCTATACCGGAATCTGTGATTTTCCCATTCAGATAATCGGTTACAACATTTTGGATATTCCCGGAGCAACCTCTTACTACTTTTATGTTGTGGGAAATAAGGACATTCAAAGCCCCTTGTCCCATATTCCCAGCCAGCATTACGTTGACCCCCATCTTCTCCAATTCTCCTGCTATGTTGGACTTGCATCCGCATCCTTGGGGAGAAGGAATAATCTCGTTACTCAGGATTTGATTGTCTTGCCCTATTGTCAAGACAGTGTAATACTCGCAGTGACCGAAGTGGTCATCGACCTCATTTTCTCTTGTCGGAATTGCAATTTTCATCATAATCTATTTTTATTTATGTTAATGTAATCTACCGTAGAGCCTACGTTATTTTTGTAAGTTATGGCTTCATTTCAGGAACTTTCAGAGGGCATCCTTTGATGCAACGTCCGCACTTGATACAATCAGGATGGAGGAATCCGTTTCCGTCGTTCCTGCTCTCATATGGCTTTAATTGCATGGGACATACTGCGGAACAGAGTTTACATTTGGTAGTACACTTTTCTCCCACGATTATTCGACGGTAGCTGTCGGGAAGCCTGCTGCTACGAGGCGACACCCACGCTGACAGCGTTCCCATCGGACAAAACGAACACCATGTTCTCGGAGCATATATAAATGAAAGAGCCACGCCAACAATCGTGGTAACCAGTATAATCGTCCAGAATACCCGTCCCATATCATTCCAGTCGCCCCAAGCACGGTACATCTGTATGCCGAACATGGTGAAGATAAACATCACCATGAAAATACGGAATCTTTTAGTGCGTACAAATGCCGGAATCGGCTTGTGCGGCGAGTATTTCGCCAATACCCGGTCGTAAAAGTTTCCACGGGGGCAGGCATTCCCACACCACCATCGCCCTTTGCGCACAGCAAACGCGACCGGTGCTATCATACAGATTACAGCAAGGAAACCGATTACCGGATAAAAGTAACCGACAACAAGATACAACAATAGTATCCAATATAGCGTAAATCCCTTTTGAGGAAGAGAACGAAAAAATTGTTTATGTGCCATGTGTTTTCTAACTCATTGTTTTAGGGAACAAAGTTACGCAATTATCCACATCGACACAAACTATAAAACAGATACCTTAATCGATTTCGTCAATCATAGTGTGATTGAGAATTTTTTAAGCCTCTTATTGATCATGGCAGAAGGAATAACTGCCCTGATAGCATCGGCAAGGATATTAAGCAGCCGTTCACGCACGAAATTACGATGTACCACAAAGGCAATTTCACGGCTCGGTTCGGGATTAGTAAGCACACGGACATTGGCTTGCTGGCATTTCCTAAGAAGCGGTACATGAAGTTCCGGAATGATGGCATATCCTCCGTTCTCGTCAACAATCTTTATCAGTGTTTCCACACTGCCTGCTTCATAAACGGCTTGGCGCTCTGCCCTATAATTGCAAAAGGGGAAAACACCACGATTGGGGCAATACCCCTCACGAAGCACCCACACGCTTTCCACAGGAAGCCGGCCTGTCTGCAAATCAGGGTCATTATAAATAGGTTCGTCCGGAGAGACGTATGCCATAAGACGTTCTTGATAGACCGGTATTTCCAACAGGTCGCCGTTATTAAGCGGTGTCGCCAAAAGTGCGATATCAAGTTCTCCGCGTTCAAGTTGTGAAACAAGGGTTGATACCCGTGCTTCCTCTATATGCAATTCTATGTCCGGATGATTGGCAGACAGGTATTTGAGCATTTTCGGCAATAAATACGGAGCGACCGTAGAAGTAATGCCGAGCGACACTTTCCCGACAGATTCTCCTTTTCGTGTAGCCACCAGCTCTTTAACCTGTGCTGCATTGAACAACAGCAGCTTTGCACGGCTGATAATTTCTTCGCCGACAGCGGTCGGCTTCACCGGATGGCTGTTGCGGTCAAATATGGTTACATCAAGTTCAATCTCCAATTTTTGAACAAGCGATGACAAGGTTGACTGTGAGATGCCGCATGATTCCGCGGCTTTTGCAAAATGGCGGTATTTGTCAACCGCCACGATATATTCCATTTGCTGAAGTGTCATATAAGTTGGATTGCGTTCGATAATTTCGATGCAAAATTAGATAAAATCTATTTTGTAGGACAGAATTATTGGACTAATTTTGCAAAAAACAAACGGTTATGATACAAGTAAACAAGAAAATCTGCCCTCACGACCATATTTGTCCGCTGATTAAAGCGTGTCCGGTCGGAGCAATTTCACAGGATTCCGAAGGTTTTCCGGTGATAGATTACAACCTTTGCATCGAGTGTGGCAAATGCGTGAGAAAATGCCCGATGAAGGCGATGAAACAAATAGAGAGCTAACAAAAAATATAAATTCTATGAATATCGCATTACCTGATCGAGTTCGCTTCCGGCAATACGATACAGCTTTGGCATTTCGGATTCAATTATTAGATGACAAAAGGCTCCCCAATCGGAGCCTTTATCATTTTAGATGTCTTCCATCTGCTGCAACACCATCGACCGTTGCGGGTCATAGAACACCTCGTTGTCATAGTCGGTGGCGATTTTGATGGTGTCGCCCTTCCGGAAAAACCGGCTCTTGGCCACATGCAGGCGCATCAGGCACTCTTTCCGCTCGGCCGACGACTGGTTCAGGGAAATCAGATGCGTGCAAGGGCGAGCCAGTCCCTTCGCCTCCGAACAGTTGTATTCGGTCAGCACGTTCCGCTCGTTGTTGAGCCAGTCCCGGTCTTCGATGGTGCTTTGGTAGGTCACCACCATCCACACGTTCTCGTCCGCTGCCAGGTCTTTGAGGTCGTTCGCTACGGCGATACGCTTGGAACGTTCATGCTCGGCGCCCCACTGACGGCGCGTGGCGTCGGTGAGCAGGTCCATCGAGTCCACGATGACCACATCGGGTGAGTAACCGTTGATTTTGCGGTATTCGGCAATGCCGTTCTTGATGTCCATTGTCGATATGCGGGCTGCAAAACGCGGGAACGAACGTACCGTGATACTGCCGGCGTAACTCAACACCAGCTCCTCGAAGTGCTTGAACTCCCGGTCGGAAATCTTCCCCTGCTCGAAGTAGTAGGCGTTGCGGGAAATCATCCCGCCCGAATAGGCGTCCAACGCCTCCTGCTCGGAACCTTCCAACTGGTAGTGCAGCACATGCAGCCCGTCGTCGATGTCGGCGCGAATGCCGATGTGCTTGGCCAGATGTGATTTGCCCACACCCGTCGATGCAAGGAAGCAGGTCAGTTGCCCCCGGAGGTTCCGACCGCCGTTCAGGGCGTCGAGGTACGGGATGTAGAAGCGGCACACCTGCGGCAGTCGGTTCTCGCGGCTCTCGGCTTCGCGGCGGCGGTTGTGCTCGAAACGCTCGCGGAAAGTTTTCGCCACGTCCACGAATGCCGTGGTGCGGAGCGTGAACGACGAGAGCCACCCGGCATATTCGGCGAGCAGCGCCTCGGCCTTGTCCTGACGGTTCTGGTTGTAGAGCTTGCCGACCTCGGTATAGACTTTCTGCAACCGCACGCCCTTGATGTAGCCTTCGAACAGGTCGGTCAGGGATTCCGTGTTGGTATTCTCCTCCTCGTACTCGCGGAAGGTCTCCAACAGCTCGATGGCATCGTAGTCGCCTTGGAATGTCTGCGAGAGCGTGGCATAGGTCGGCGGGGACTTGTAGGTGCGGTAGTGGTTGGCGATGACCTCCTGAATTTTCTGGAAGCTGCGGTCCGGCAGGTACTCCTTGCACATGTTCTCCGCCACCACACCGCACAGGGTGTCGTAGCGCAGGGCGGCGGCATAGAGCTCATAGAGGAACTCCGCCGATAAAGGATTGACAGGTGCGTTTTTCATGGGCGGCTCCTCCTTTCAGCTTCTTCGCGGCGCAAGCGGTAGAGTTCCGGATAACGGGCGGCGGTACGTTTGCGGCAGAGCTCGGCGCGGAAGCATGTCCGGCAAGCGGCCGAGAACGGATTCCACAGCAAGGTCGAAATACCGCAGACGTAGTAACCCACAGGCGTGTTCACCACCCGCTGTTTGGTCGCCTCCTCGTATGCCGGATCGAGGAACTGCCACAGGGGATGTTCCCGCCGGTCTTTGAGCAGCAGCGGCAAGGCGGCGCGGCTGAGTCCGGCCTGCTGAAGCCATCGGTCCTCGTGGTAACGGCGTACCGGCGTGGTGGCGGCGAAACGCTCCCGGGCTTTGGGCCCGAAGGAGTGCGACGGCATCCATCGGCACGACAGGTAGCTTTCGTCAAACCGACTGATGGCATGCACCTGGCAGATGCAGAAGTCCGCGATACGCTCGTCGGAGAGCTCCCCGCCGCCGTGGGTGCGCAGGAGCTCCAAACAGGCTGCCACCGTCCGCCGTCCCGACTCTCCGCCGGGAAAGCGGAACGAGGCGTCGATGAGCCGGCGCACGAGCGTCTCGAACAGCGATACCGTCACACGGGTCTTATCGTTTCTCTCCATCGGGCGTAATGAGTTTGCGCATCTGCTGTTTCGCCAGAAAAATCCGGCTCTTCATCGTGTCGAGGCTCCGGCTTTTCATGTTGCCGTTGCGGTATGAAATCTCGACGATCTCTTCCAACTTGTACCCCGCCTGTTGAAGCAGCAGGGCTTCCCGGTAAATGGGTTTGAGCGAGTCGAGGGCATTCAGGATGTCGTCGTTGTAAAACTCCCGGTAGTTCTCCATCCCCATAGCGTTGCCGTGCGTGTCGTCTTCATCGGTCAGCGACGAGGCCAGCGAATAGACGTCCACGTTTTCCGAAACGGGCAGGCGGCCGTGACGGCGGTTCTGCTCCATGACGAACCGTTTGGTCACGATGTGTATCCAGTTGAGAATGCTCCGCTGGGGATCGTAGGTGGTGATGTACTTGAAAAAGTTCACTAATGCCTCGCTGTAATTGTCTGCAATGTTCTCCTGCAAGTAAGTGTAACGGATACAGAGCCGGTACACCAAATTTTTGTTGGGCAGGATGTAGCGGTTGAACAGCTCGGTACGCAGTTCGATATTTTTTAACTCCTCTTCCGGGAGTGGCTTTCCCTGTTGCTCCATAGGCCGACGGATTGATGGTTCAATCTGAATCTCAATCTGTCAGCAACTCTATGTGCGTCAATTCTATAAATATTTGTCATAACTTCTTAAATACGATATTTGCGGATATAGTAATGATAAAGATGGCAGGCGTCGGCGGCATTGTCGTCGGGGGCATCGTAGCGGTATTTCTCACGGCAGGCGCGAATCATCTGCTCCTTGGTCGCCCGCCCGTCTCCGGTAGCGAATTTCTTCAGCGTGGCCGGGTTCACGAATTCGGGCTCCGGCAGGTCGAGTTCATCGCAGACCTCCAGCAGGATGCCCCGCAGCTCCGCAAGGCGGCGCAGGTCGTAGAAGTGGCGGTTCACTGCCACGTCCTCGGCCACGATCCGGCGGATGCCGTAACGGCGGATAAAGGCCATGAGCATGACGCGGAACGCGCCGTGCATCTTGTTGCCATTGCGGCGTTTCGATTCGGCGAAGTTCCACGTCCCGCTCTCATGCTGGCTGTAATAGCCGGTCTTGGTCGCCACATCCAACGCCAAAACCTGTTCGCGGCCGATGTTATCCGATACGCGATTCTCCATGCTCCTTGACGATTACCAGTTTGTTGGGATAACCCTCCGCGACGTTCCCGTGCGATACGACGAGCACGGTCCCGCCAAGGGCGTTCAACGCCTCGAACATGGACGCCAGTCCCGCTTCGTCCACCGCCTCCAGTATCTCGTCGAGAACGAGCAGGTCCAGCCCTTTTTCGTCGTCGCAGTTGGCATTGACGAGCTTTTGCATGGCAAGGATTGTCGCCAGATTCACGCGGGCGGCTTCGCCTGCCGAGAATTTGCCGAAAGAGCCGCAGTCCACGCCGTCACGCAGCAATGAAATGGAGATTTTCTCGCGCACCTTGCCGCTTTTGAGCACCGTATAACCGTCGAAACGGATGCGGATGTCGCTGCCGATACCGACGAGGAACTCGTTTGTGATGCGGCTGAGGGCCTCGATTTTCGTGTTGGCCAAGTAGGTCTTGAACTGCACGAAACGCTCGCGTTGTACCTCTAATGCCCGCACTTTGTCGTCCACGTCGAACTTGCGTCTGGCGGTCTCCATCGAGCGTTGCTTTTCCTGTTTCAGCGTAGCGCGAAGCGACTGGGTCAGGTCGGTCGCGGCAGCTTCGTTTACCTCGCGGATGGTCTCTTTCAGGGTGTCCACGGCGCACTCCGCCGAACGGATGTCCTCCTCGGCCTTGCGCTTCTCCCGACCGAGTGCAGCGTTACGCTCGTCGATGAAGCCGAACACTTCGTCGAATACCTTGCGGCGGATGCCGTCGATCTCCTCCTGCATGGCGGCAATTCCGGCTTGGGTACGCTTGCGGTTATGCTCCGCATCCTCGACGCTGCTCGTGGCACCGCGCACGGCTCGCTCGTGTTCCGACAGTTTCTGTTCCCAATCCCGATGCTCGTTCTCCATGTCGCGGCGTTCGGTACGGATACGGTTCTGCTGCATCTCTACCTCTTCGGATTGTCTCTCCCCGGCCTCTATGCGACCGTTCAACTCTCCGAGTTGTTGCTGGCGAAGACGCAGCTCCTTCGTTCCAGCTTCGATGTCGAATCCGGGGTGAGCCACCAGGAACTCGTGCCCGCAGGCGGGACAGGTAATCGAACCGGCCAGTTTGTTGGCCAGCTCGTCGATACCTGCCGAAACGGTACGGCGCTTGCGGCGTAGCTCGTCCAGACGTCCGGCAAGGTCGCGCAACTGGCTGTCTATCTCCTGCAACCGCGACTGATAGCCCGCCGTCTGTTCCTCGTACTGCGAGCAGAAATCGGCGTAATCCTTTTTGAACTGTTCCCATGCCGCACGTTTCTCCGCCAACGTCCTTTCGGCGTGCTTGACCGCAGCATCGAGGTTGTCAAGAGAGGCACGGGCGATTTCCATATCCTCCTTTTTGAGCCGGAGGGTACGGTTCCAGTCCGTGCGCCGGGTATTCGGGAAAAGCGGCATAAATGCTTCGATGGCTTTCAGGCACTCTTCCAACGAGGTGTCCGAAGATTCCAGCTCCTGCAACGCTTCGTCCGCCTGCCGGACTTTCTCCATCATTCCGTCGGTTTCGTCCGCCGACGCTTTCCGGGCACGTATCTGTTCCCGTTTGGCGGCGATGGACGCTTCGAGCTCCGCAATGCGGGTTGCACGGGTGCGCCCGCGCTCTTCACCCGCCGCCGTCTCGCGGTCGATCTGCTCCTGCAACATCTCGATACGCCCGTCGATGCCTGCCAGTTCGAGGTTTATCCGCTGCTGCTCGCGCCCGAGAGGCTCGATGTCCTCCTCGACACGGGCGATGGCTTCGTCCACGAGAATGCCGTTCGAAAAGCGGTTGATGATCTCCTTTTTCTCTTTGTCCGAGGAGGACAGAAAGTCCTCGTAACGGTATTTCGAGAGGATAAAGTTGTTCAGCAGCTCGTCGCGTGTGATGCCCAATTTGTCGAGGATGTAGCGGTTATAGGCATCGACCGAGGGCTGCACGGCCTCGTCCGTCTCCACTTTCTTGCCGCCTCGCCGGAGCGTGCAGGCAACCGTCGATGTCCCTTTGCGGGGAATGCAGCGTGAAACGACAAGTTCCTCATTGGAAGCGTCGTTTGCCAGATGCAGGTTGATGCGGCACTCCTCGGCAGCATCGTTGATAATCTCCTCGGAGCGTATCTTGCGCAGCGGACTGCCCGTGATGCCGATGGCGATGCACTCCAGCAGGGCGGATTTTCCGGCACCGTTCGATTGCTGGGAGTCGTTGTCACGGTTATCGCCGAATATCAGGGTCGTAACGCCTTGCTGCAAGGTGCACGATAAATGACGGAAAGCACACAGGTTTTCCGCCTCTATGGTTTTCAGTTTCCACATGGTCTGTTCTCGATTTTAGATAAGTATTCCAATCCGACAGCGACATCTTCGATCTGCTTCTCGCGGCAGAACTCCTCGTAGGTCTCGCGGATACGACGGCTGTCGAATTTTTCAAAAAGGGACGATGAAACAGTTTCGAGCAGCTCCTCGTCATCGGCGATAAGCTCTACCTTGGTGGCACCGGCTTCCAAGAGCGCAGCCTTGTTCACGGACTTCATGGCCGCCTGCGGGGCATGGACCCGCACCTTGACCTTGTAGCGGCCGTCGGCATCGATCTCCCTGAGCTCGTCCATGAGGTGCAGACCCGCCCGCTCGACCGACACGTCCAGCACTTTGTAGCGCGTATTCACCTTGTTCTTGATGAACTCGTGCGTACCGTCGGTGTAGATGACCGTATAGCCCTTCTCTTCGTCCTCGCCGAAGTTGTGCTGGCGCGAAGAACCGATATACTCGATACGGGTTTTCGGGATGATGCACCGGTTGTGGTAATGGCCGACGAACACCTTGTCGAACGCCTCGAAAAGGTGTACGGGCAGTTCGTTGTCGGACGGCTGGGACAGTGCCCCGTTGATGCCTTCATGGATGTACAGGTAGTTCAACCGTTCGGGGTCGAGACGCACCCGCTCTAATTTCTCCGGGAAGCTGCCGTTCTCCGGAAAGTAAGCGACCATGTGCAGGATGAACCGCTGCCCGTCGGGACAGGGCAAGGCGATGTAGTCGTCCGCGACCAGCACGTTGTCGTGTTGGTCGAAGATGTGGCAGTAGCCGCGCGGCGATTCCTGGTTTACCTTGTCGTGGTTGCCGTTGATCATCGTGACGCGCATACCGTACTCGGCAGCCAGCAGCAGGGCGTCGTGAACGGCCAGCAGCACGTCGAGGGTCTGGGCGGCACGGCTCAGGAAGAGGTCGCCGCCGAGGGCGATGTCCCGGATGTCCATCGTTCGGCAGATGTCGAGGGCCTCCCGCCAGTTGGCTGTAAATTCGGGTATGTTATCTTTGGATACGTGTATGTCGTTCAGTAACAACAGACACGGATAATTCTTTTCCTTTGGCATAAGCATGTGATGTAGGAAAGGGAAGCGCAGCACAAGGCTGCTCCTTCCCTGAAATGAATAACTATATGTGTCTGTTTATCTGCGACGGCGACGGGGTTCCTCCTCGGCCGGCGGTTCGGGAGCTTCCTCCTCTTCGGAAGGGACGGGACCCTGCATCGCCTCCTCGATCATATCCAGCAGGTCTTTGTTCGAGGTCGAACGGGTCACGCGGATTTGAAGCCCTTCCTGCTCGATGTAGGCGCGGATAAGGCCGCGAAGTTCCTGCCCCTGCTCGGTGCGGTCGCCCAACCCCTGTTCCTGCAAACTGTCGAACCGTTCGAACAGGTCGTCGAGGGTGGCGGCTCCGGCCGCCGGGTTGTCCTTGTTGTCTTTCGTGCGTTTATCGAACGAGAAGGAACTGGTGTCCTCTTTCGGGAGGGCGGCCATGATGGTTTCGATGGCCTCCTTCATTTCGTCCGTCTCCATGACGGCCATGCCGTAACGGGCATCGCACTGCTTGAGGTACTCGACGGTCGCCTCGGCCTGATAGCGCGAGTAGCGGTAGATGATGTCGGGAATGCGGGGCGCGGAGAGCAGGGCCGAAAGCTCCTCCTTCGAGAGTACGTCGGTGTCGCTTTCGTTGTCGATGCTCACGAGGTATTCGGTCTTGCCGCCGTTCTTTTTCTTCTCGATTTCTACCGGATAGGCATCGTGTACCGAGCACACGGGACAGGGATGGTTGGGGTTCTTGGCCAGTTTCTTCTGCCAGAGTTTGAATTTCCGCTCGTCGAGGTCTTTGAACTGGCTGTGCGAGAGCGTAAGAAGCTGGAGCCCTTTGGCCCGTTCGTCGAGGTCGAGGACGTAGAGCGCATGGCCGTAGCTGTATTTGAGACCGCCGCCGAAGCTGCCGCCCCCGATTTTTTCGGCCAGTTTGTCGTCCCCCTGTGCCTTGGCCTTCGCCACGGCGGCCTTGCGGTAGATGTCGATCAGGTCCAGCGGATAACCGGCGTCGGTAGCTCGCGGGACGGTCACGTACAGGTACGAGGCTTTGCCGCCCGTGGAAGGCTTCTCTAATTCGAGCAACAGTTGGTGGACGGGAAATTCGTAACCCGGACGGGCAAGTACGCCGTCGGTGGTCGGCGCGATAGGCAGCACGCGCAGGCGGTACACGCCCAACTTGTCCATGCGGAAGAACTCGGTGCGGGCGAATGCCTTGTTCTCTTCCTGCGCCCGCTGTTGCGCCTGGGCGTATGTTTCCTGCGAGGCAAGGAATAAATCCTCTACGGAAACCGGATTCTCTCTTTCAAGATTTTCGTCTTGCATAGTGTTGAAAGTGATAAAATTACTAATGCCGAAGAATCTAAAAGACGACGAGGGACGGGTTCGGATGCACCGCCGCTCTTCAGTTTAGAAACTGGATGGAAAGCCGGACGATACGTTCCGTTTATCACTTTCCCTATGCGCCGCCCGAACGGGCGGATTCAATTGAGTATCTACAAAAATAGCCTCCTTTCACGAGCGGGCAAAATAAACGGTTGAATGTTTGCTGAAAAAGTGGATAACCCGCTGTTTTCAAACGGTTTATTTTATCCTGCAAATAATCGTTTCAGGGTTTTCCCGTCGTGGGGTTCTGCCACGGAAGACGCAGACGCTCCACCGGATAGAGGCTCGACGTGTCCACCTTCGAGGCATCCTCGACCATCTGGCGGCGGATGGTGGAGATGAGTTTCCGGTTACGGCAGATGAATTTCTCCAACTTGCGCCGCCGCATCTCGTCGTAGAAGGGTTTCTTCGCCGGGGTCATTACGGTAGCGCGGCGGCAATAGAGTCCGTCCCGCTCGTAGAGCTCCATGTAACGTCGGAACTTGGGCTTCCTGAGCGACGGGTCTTTGGAGGCCGCACAGACGATACGGATCAGCGGCAAGGGCGGAACCCGGTGCCTGCCCGCCGGCAACGACTGCATGATGAGCTGGAACACTTCGGGGACCTCGTATTTGAGGAAGAATCCCAATTTGGTCTCCTCGAAAAGGTAACGCTTATACGTCCCCTTCGGCCTTCCGGACTTTCCGGGACGTTTTGCGGGGTTCGGTTCCGCTTTGCGGGTGATCCTCGCGCCCCGGTGTTTCTTCGCTTGTGCCATGTGTTTCGGGTTTTACGGGTTCGACAGATGCCTGGGCGACGCTGTGCGTGCGGTGGCGTTTCTCGCTGATGGCGGCGCGGCTGTTCAGGTCGCGCTGGATGTTGAGCTTTTTCATGTTACGTCATGTATGAAAAGTGAATATTGATTTCCGTGTTGTACATGCCCCGTTCGTAGATGCGGACGTAGCGGCTTCCGGCGTCGATGGTGAAGGACGAACCCCGGTTGTACTTGTGGTCGTCGTTCCAGTGTGCCATCGTGGTGCGCAAGCCGTATTTGGGCGGCTCGACCTTGTTGGGAATGACGGCGATGATGCCGCCCTCGTTGCTTCCGTCACGCCGGGCGGTGTTGATACGTCCCTGTATGCAGACGATGCTGCCGATCTGGCGCACGAACAGTTTGCTGGTATCGGTTCCCGAACCGCTGTTCGACATCTGGAGCCAGCCGGTATCGAGCAGCTTGGGCTGGTAGTCGGCGGCGTAGGCAGCCCCGATATTTTTGCAGGCCAGTTTACGGGCATCGTCATCGGGTAATGCGAGGTCCGACAATTTCTTATCCCGCCGCACATAGTTGTCCGCAAGGTCTTTGCTGCCGGCGGCAGCAAACCTCTCCCGAAGCATCTGCTGGGCTTGGTCCGAACTTTTTCCTTGACGGACCAAAAAGGTGATGTAGTCCTGGAACAGCTCGGCAAGACGGCCGAAACGGCTGTCCGCGTCTTTCTTGGAATAGACACCCAGATTACCGGCGGCGGTCTGCCGCTCACCCTCGTCCAGACCGTCAAGCAGGCGGTCTGCCTTTTTCCGGAGTTCGGCGGCGACCTGTGTCGTGGTGACGTATCCCTCGCTCTGGGGTGTGTCCTCCCCGGCGAAGTTGCCGCTGGCAATGGCGCTCAGTTTGTCGTAGAGTTCTTGGGTGAAATCTTTGGTCGAGAGCCCTTTGCCCTCGACGGCATCCACTTTTTTATTCAGCCCGTCGGTCAGGGCCTGCTGCGTGGCGTAGGTCTTGGCGATGGAGATGCCGTTTACCTGCAAATCGCCCTGCACATCGACGAAGTTTTTCGGGACGAGCAGAATACCTCCTGCCGTGTTGGTGATGGAAAAATGAGGGTGTTTGTCTTCGGTATAGCCCACAATGGCGGCTTCCGCTCCCGACTGGTCGCACCAGCGTATGGTACCGCCAAATGCGGCATCCGTCAGGATGTGGTCTGCATCGGAGAGCGTGATGCCATGCGCCGAATCGACAGCCAACACGGCATGTACCGCCACCCGTTTGTCGGCTCCGCAGACCTGCAACAGCGGCAGCGTGCACCGTTTGCCGTCGTACACCTCGAAGTTCCGGAAGTAGGCTGTGCCTTCATTGTAGCCGTCGTAGTTGATGCGGACGGCTCCTTTGTCGCTACGCTCGGCGATGTTCTTCAGTTGGTTGCCCGTCAGGTAAAGCGAACCGGCACGCACCGTGTCGCTGCGCAGGTCGGACAAGGTGCAGAGACGCTCCGTGAAGGTAGCGGTGACAACACCTTTGCTTTCGATGACGACGCTGCCTTTGAGCAGGTCGAATACGACGGCGGCAACAGGGGTCGCATTGGTGCCGGCTTCGAGACGGGCGACGGATGCTTCGGGAAAATAACCCCGCAGAATCTTTTTGCTGCCTGTCGGGGAGACCAGCAGCGAATGTTTGCTCTCGATGCCTTTCTCGACGGTCAGGGTGCCGGTCAGCAGGAGGTCTTTGCGGACGGTCTGCCTGGCGAAGGGGCTATCGGTCATCAGGGCATAGCGACCGAAGAATTTATCCGCCAGACGGGGCGCATAGTCGGCCGTCACCTCGATAAACTGCGGCAAGGCTCCCGTCACGGAATCGACCGTGTCGGGCACGGAGCGTCTGCCCGAAGCTAAATAGCAGGCACGGCCGCGTTTGTTGACTTCGTTGGCATAGGTGACCGACTCGTTGCTGTTTTTCTCGTAGATGTAGTACGGATACGAAGCGTCGGCACACCCCTCGAAACGGCGGATTTTACCGCCCAACCAGACGTACCCGGGGGTAATGACGGCACCTTGGCACTGGCAACCGGAGATGATGAAGTTGGAACAGCCGTCTAATAGGCTGCCGACGGCCAACACCATGTCCTGCAAATTGATGATATCGTCGGCGTAGGTGTAACGGCCGCCGGGTTCCGCGATGAATTCTTTCATGATTTCGTTTTATTGGGTTTGAGCTCTTCGCCGTCTATTTTAATCAGATAGGTCTTGCCTGCCGTGCGGTAGGTATTCACCGCGTAGGAAAGCATGTAAACGAACTCCTGCGTGGGGATGGTGATGGACGGCACGCACACCATGAAGCTGACTTTCGCAGTGGCTTTCTCTTCGGTGAACAGATGGAACGGCCGGGGATTTTCATCGTCGCGGTCCGTCGTGACCTGCTCGCCCTCGTACCACACCGTGAACGGCCGACCGACCGTCGCGCCCTCGTGGTAGAGTTCCACGCCAAGCGGTGTGCTGTCGGTGATGTAAATGGCATCAGAGGCGTCGCGGAAGTAGCGGTGGAACCGGTAGTTTAGCCACCACTCGAACCACATCACCTGTGAGGTCATGCGCGCCTCGATCTGTCGCTCCCGTGCCCATGCGCAGAAACGGTCGTTCAGGCTTTGCAGCGGCCACACGAGGCTCTGCAATAGCAGGATGTAACGCCGCCCCGACAAATAATGCGGGGTCAGGCGATTGATGAGCTTGTCGGTAGGCAACCGGTATCTGTTATTGTCCATCGACGCTGAGTTTTAGGGCTTGTCGGAAGTTGGGTATCTGCTCTTCGTCGCCCTTCCCGGAGGACTGGCGCAGGTATCCGGAGGCGGTATGCTGCATCCGGGCGATTCGTCCCATCGGCATCAGGGTTCCTTCGCTGTTGTGGCAGGCTAAAAAGACACCCTGCCGGGGCGTGGCCTCTTCGTCGATCCACACGTCGGTCACATGCTCGGCCGAGCGGATGGCTTCCATGACCTTGGAGACATAGACGACGGCATTGAACTCGATGTTCATCATGTACTCCTTCAGCTTCTCTTCGATGTTATCGAATACCTCTGCCTCGGAGATGGCACCGTCCCAGAAGACGGAGAGCCGGGGTACCAGTAGGTCGCCAGGCAGGGAGGTAACCTCGACGCGGGTGCCGGCGAACTTGATTTTGGCGAGATAGGCGCGAATCTGCACCAGTTCCTCCTCATCTACGGCGGACAGGTTGCCCTTGTCCCCTGTGGCGACTTTCAAGACCAGTTTGCTGTCGAGGTTCACGTCGTCGCAGCTTTCGTCATACGACACTTGCGTGATGATACGCTTGCTTTCGTCCACGGAGGCGTATCCGAAAGCCAGACCGTCTTCACGGACAGTCAGTTCGTCACCTTTCTGGTACTGGAGCAAGGCACGGGCGTAGTAGTCCGGAGTGCCGTTGATACGTCGGTTGATGGTTTCGGAGATGTCGTAGGCGAAGACATCGAGCAGGGTCTCGAAGCTGTGGATGACGGCGGCGACCGTCCATGTGATACCGTTCAGGATAGAGAGCTTCGAGTCGCTGGAAAACTCGTTCAGCTCCATACGCTTGTTGCGTTCACGGACGGCTTCGTCGTATATTTCTTTCAGGGTTCGGCTCATGTTCAAGGTTGATTGGGGGTGTAACGATAGCATTTTTCAGGGGTGCGGATGACCCAGGCACCGCCTTCGTTCCAGCTCTCCTCGTGGGTGAGCAGCCAGACTGCTTCCAGACCGGTGGCGGGAACACATACACCGGTCGCATCCCGCACGGGTTCCGCGTATGTACCGGAGGGAACGACGGGCAGCGTGAGGTCACAGTTGCGGCGGCCGTAATGATGGGTAACTAACCGGATCAGGTATTCATCGACGGCAGCACGGCTTATGTCGGCATCCGTCAGATCGAGCGTCATCAGCTGCCGGCACTCCGCCAACGGCAGCAGCGCCCCGCAGCTCTGGCGGCTGAGGTCCATCCGAAAGACACCGTCTAACAGAGGTACGAAGTCCAACGGGCATGAACCGCCGCAAAGCGAAAACCGCTCGCAGCGAAGCGGCTCGGACAGGCGGATACGACGGGCACCGCTTGCGCTCAGATCGAGGCTCTGAAGGGTGAAGTCCCCGTAAAGGCGTACCTGCCGGGGCGTAAGGACCGTGTTGTCGAAACGGTGCTCGATAAGGCGCACGGAGGAGCTCAACACTACAGGTTCCAACGGGGAGTTGTCGCCCCAGTCGATTTCGACACTGCCGTTTCCCAAAAGGGAGAAAGATGTGGAAATCTGCACGGCATCCAGCGTGAACCACAGACGGCGGTTGCCCGACGGATACTTGGGATAAACATTCCGTTCTCCGCCGGCCGGTACGATTTGTTCCCGACGGTATCGGGCAACCACATCCGCGTTGATGACGAAATCGTCCGTGTAGAAGAGCTCGTCCCCGCTGCGGAGCGTATCGGCCAGAGAGAGTGCGGGATTGCAGATCAACAAATCCACGATGCCCTCGATGGAACCGGTCAGATGCAGGGCTACATCATACAGGTTCTGACCTTCGGTGACGGTATATTTACCCATTCTGTTCCTCCTTTTCTTCGGTTTCTAATAAGAGCTCTCCGGTAACGGAGTCCATGTAAGCATTGATGATGACCATATTGTCGCCCTTGAACTCGGCTTGCAGTCTGGCAGCGAGGTTGTTGTTCTCGAAGTTGCCGTGCAGGAAGTCGATCAGGCCGACTCCGGTGGTGGGATACTGGTACAGGTTTCCCGGAAAGGCTTTCAGCAGGAACACCTCGTTCTGGTATTTGGCGGCACCGATTTCCAGATCGGTGTCGTCACCGGAATAGAGAAGCAGGCAGCCGTCCCGAAGGACAAGATGGTAACGGCCCTCTTCGTTGACGATCTCGTATTCGGAGAGCCGGATGATCCGCGTTGCACCCTCGCTGTCCAGTAAATACACGGGAAACCAAGTGGTGTTGTTCGTGGAGTTGACGACATATTCGGGATGTCCCGTCCCGGTGTCCAAACGCAGGCGCACGAGCAGTTCCTTGTAGAGCGGGGTGTAAGGGATTTGGACGTAGAGACTCTGTTCGCCACGGCGACGCACGGCGAAGTCCGCTGGGACGGTAATCTCCCCGCGAACTCGTTTTTCGTCCTGTTCTCCCGACAGACGAAACGGATAGAACACCTTGCCGGCCAGACCGGTCGAGGTGTTTACCTCACCCAAAGAGGGATTCATCGTGATGTCCATGCGTGCCATAAACAAGTATTGAAAAGCCCCGGACACAGGTGCGCCGGGGCCGTGTGTTACTGATAAAGATTAGCGACAAAAAAATAGAATGGTTTATAGACCTGCTTTATTATCATTATAAGCTGAATAGTTGATAATGCTATTCCCGTTAATTATTAACCCTTTATATTTGTTCGCATTAAGTCAAATTGTTAAATTTGCAACAGCATTTATGTTTTTATAAAAGGATGTTCTAAATTTGATATAAAGATTCAGTAAAATATGGACCAGCACAATTTATATTTGGATTTTGATGCTTTTATCCGTTCGTTTGTCCAGAACCGAGATACATCTTTTGCATTTCTATTAGGTGCTGGAGCATCTATTACTTCAGGAATGCCTTCTGCTAACGATTGTATATGGGATTGGAAAAAACTTATTTATTGTTCTTCCCAGTCTTCAATACCTTCATTTATCGATCCTAAATCAGATACATGTAAAAACTTCATTCAGAAATGGCTTGATAATCAAGGCAAATATCCACCTGTTGGGGATGCACATGAATATTCCTTTTATGCGGAAGAAGCATTGCCCATTGAGGGGGATAGAGTGAAATATTTTGAGCATTTAGCTCAAGGAAAGCAACCCTATATTGGGTATAAACTTTTATGTCTTTTGAACAAATACGGCATTGTCAAATCTGTATGGTCAACTAATTTCGATGGCTTGGTTGAACGTGCGGCTCAACAAGCCAACATTACGCCTATCTGTATAAACCTGGATTGTACTGATCGAATATATCGGACTGAAAGTACCAATGAATTACTATATATAGCCTTACATGGGGACTATAAATACACATCGTTAAAAAATACTTCCAAAGAATTGGATAATCAACATCCGACTTTTGTGGCAGCATTGAAACGATATTTTAACGATAAGAATCTCATAGTAATCGGTTATAGCGGTCGTGATAAATCGCTAATGTCGGCATTAACGGAAGCATTTTCAGAAAGAGGTTCTGGACGCATATATTGGTGTGGTTATGGTTCTGATATACCACCAGAAGTGGAAACCCTATTAAAAACTGCAAAAAATGCAAAGCGGGAAGCGTTTTATATTGATACTGACGGTTTTGATAAAACGATGCTTTCGCTGGTTATGAATAGTTTCCATTCAGACGTAGAAAAACAAAAAGAAATTATGTCTATATTGGAGAGCGTCCCTGAAGACGACAATACATCTCCATTTTCTATTCATATCACGAAGACGGACAAATACTTGAAAAGTAATTTGTATCCCATAATCTTTCCTAAGGAATTATTTCAATTTGAAATTGAATATAAAGAAGATGAAAGACCTTGGGCTCTTTTAAGGGAGCTAACTAAAGACCAAAGTATTATAGCTGTTCCATACAAGCAAAAGGTATATGCTTTATCCACAGGTTCTGTCATTAATAATGTATTCGGTTCCCGACTCAAAAGTGATATTGAACGGATTCCTGTTTCAATAGATGATATAGAGCAAAAAAGCAGTTATAGGGAACTGTTTTTAAGAGCAATACTACAAAGTATAGCGACAATTCGGGGCCTCAATGTTGATGTTAGGCATAATACACTTTGGCGACCTGATATTTTCAAGAATGATAATGGCATATTGATCCATGAAGCAATAGAATGCTCACTTATTTTTGTGCCACAACAAAAATACGCCCTGCTTTCCTTGCGGCCAACAATATATATAGAAAACCCACGCACGGTTTCAAAAGAGAAAAAGCAGGAGTATGCGCGGATATATCTGGATAAAATGTGGAACCAGGCATATAGCAATAAACTGATTCAATGGGAAAATATCGTATTTGGCAATGCACGTCTTATTTTTGAGTTCCCTCAAAATTCTGGCAGTGGATTTAAGTTCCAAATAAGCAACAATAGCGGATTTTCCGAAATACAATATCAGGACAACAACGAACGAGGATATTTTTCAAGATCGTATGATAATAGAAGAACGATTTATCGGGGACTTCAACTCAAAGAACCTGAATTAGAATTCGTAAATACATTTGCAGACAGACCTTTTTTAGATTCAAATCCTATGAGAGGATTATCTAATCATAAGCCTTATGATTCTTGGCAAAAAGATGTTTTGCCTCAAAATGTAAGACTGGGTGTGATCTGCCCTCATGCTCACACGGATAGATTCAACTCTTTTTTACAACGCTTAAACACAACCGTAAAGGCAAACGATAATTCGGATTACATTCAGCCATATACAGGATTTCACAGTATATATAAAACATTACTGGAGATTCCTGACCGCAATACAGATAAGTGGATAAAAACAGAAGATACGCCGAGAGATACGATAAGCCTTGCACAATCAATATGTCACCAAGCCGGTAGTTTAGCAGATAAATATCCGGGAATTGTGGTTGTAATTTACATACCTACATCTTGGAGTATTCACAAACAATTCAAGCATAACGGCGAATCGTTTGATTTACACAATTATATAAAGGCTTATGCAGCTCAGCACAGTTTTACAACTCAAATTATAGAAGAAAAGACTCTGAGTGATCCAATGGTGTGCGAAATCTGCTGGTGGTTGTCGTTAGCTTTATTTGTTAAGGCAATGCGTATCCCTTGGGCATTGGCCAGTCTTGATTCAGATACGGCGTATGCAGGTATTGGTTATAGCGTCAAAACGAATGGTAAAGGAAAAGTGGACATCGTTTTGGGTTGTAGCCATATATACAACGCTAAAGGTCAAGGGTTAAGATACAAATTATCAAAAGTTGAGCAACCTCAATTTGATGGAAAAAAGAATCCTTATTTAACTTATGAGGAAGCCTTCAAATTTGGAATTACTATACGAGAATTGTTCGTTAAATCTATGGATAAATTACCTCGCAGGGTTGTCATTCACAAACGAACACCATTTAGAAATGAAGAAATTGAAGGCATTACTCATGCGCTAAGTCAAGCGGGAATTAAAGACATCGACTTGATAACCATCAATTATGAATACAATGCTAAATTTATAGCACAAAGAGTTTATAACAACAATATTTCTGACGATTCATATCCGGTATCGCGTGGAACTTGCATAAAACTGTCATCAAGAAATGCTTTACTATGGACACATGGTGTTGTTCCATCAATTCGGGGTGGACGGCGCTACTATCCCGGTGGCAGGTGTATTCCAGCTCCTCTAAAAATAACTAAGTATTATGGTAAAGGAGATCTATCTACTATTGCCTCTGAAATTATTGGATTTACGAAGATGAACTGGAACTCATTCAATTTATATACGAAATTGCCAGCAACAATTGACACTTCTAATACATTGGCACAAGTAGGTAATTTACTGCATCAATATAATGGAGCAACATACGATTATCGATATTTTATTTAGTTCTATAAAACATTAGTCTGGCAATGCCAGACTAATGTTAATACGGAAATTTGTGCTGCAAATTCATACTATTTCCCGTCATAAATTTTCTCCACCACCATCCACATGTCGTCCGGCAGCTTCTCGTCCGAGATTTTCTCGCACGCCTGTTTCAGGTAGGCCAGTTCGTCGGCTGTGAAAGCGATGGACTGCGGCGTATCTTTCTCGATGTCCCACTCGATGCGCCCGTTCTCTTGGTTCTCGTGCAGACCGACCGCTTCGCGCTCCTCGGCGGAGATTTCGATTTTGCGGAGAATCTCTTTCTTGGTGTTGAACTCCTTGAATGTGCCGTCTTTGGGCAGGATGACCGGGATGTAGAGCCGGTCCTTGATGTTTAATTCCATATTGCTGATAATTGGTTTTCGTGTTATTCGGTTGCGGTCTCGGCGGTAACGGCGGACTGGATCCGAGCCATAAAGGTCTCGAAGTCGGCCATCATGCCGGCAATGGCCGCTTCTTTGGGCAGAGAACAGAAAATCTGTCCGTTTTCGCAGGTGATGGTGCCGATAAAGGCCGGAGGCGTGTCGCTGTCGGGACGGCTTTCCGGTGTGTAAACAGTCGCTACCACCCGCTCCAATGCGTTGTCGGTGATGGTGAAGTCCAGGTTGTAGAAGGCGCGGTCCGTGCATTCCTGCGCCGTCTTTGTCGTCGTGATACGGATGATGTTCATATAGCAGATTTTATGAAAGAATAGCATATTAAGGAACGGAACAGGTGACAATGCTCCAAAAAAGATTACAAATCCCAGTCCGCCGTACTGATTACCTGAAAATTGAACGAGCCGTCATTCCGGGAAGCGTCATCTTGCGTGTAAATGTCGAAATAGTAGGAATAGATCGCTTTTACTGTCGGGTAAATCGGGGTGTTTTCCGCCGTGGAATAGATTCCGGTAGCCATGACGAGGTAACGGCTCGACAATCCCCACGAAGAGGGAAGATAGATACGGTACATGCCTTTTCCCAATCGGCTGACGGATACGGATTTTGAACCGTCGAAACAGAAATAGCGGATAGATGCGCTGGAAGTTGTTCCGGTAACAATGCCTGTAACAAGAATTTGCTGAAACTTTCCGTATCGGCTGGTTGTCATCAGGTCCCGGCGGTTGAGTATAATCCATCCGAAAAAGGTTTTGTCGTCCCCATAACCGATCATCTCGATGACCTCTCGGGAAAATTTGAGCGTCGTTTTCGAGATACCGTCTTCGTAGAAATATTTCCCGCTCGGAGCCGTGATGCTCATCACTCCCGTAGAGACGGTAGAACCCCATTTGTAATTGACCAGACAAATCCGGCGGCCGGAGTTTTCCAGCGTCCATTGCAGGTTGATGTTTTCGCTCCAGCCTCCGGATTGCGTACACACCACATTGTCGTAATGCACGGGGTCGGTCTGTACCTCACTGGTCGTGCCGCCGCCTACTACAATCCAAATCGAAGGGTCGTTCTGGACGAAGGCACTGCGGATGGTCCCCTGTATGGTCACATCCTTGAATTGTCCGCCTTGGGCGATGATGTTGCCGGCGGCATCCCACTTGAATTTGCCGTTGGCCACCTGTCCCGAACCATCCGTGTTGAAGATACTACGGCCAGAACCGAACGAGGCGGAACCGTCGTTATTGAGTTTCCACCGCGTACCGTTGGTGATGGAGCCGTCAGCACCCAACGAGACGTTGTTTTTCCAGATGCGGCTGTTGTCGAAAGCCCAGCCGGCAATGCGGTTGTAAATCTCCTTGGCTCCCGATTTCGTGTAGTTGGCCGACAGACAAAAGTATTCCACGTTGTCCCAGGTCATCATCTGGATACCGAGAAAGCCCGTCTTGACCGTACTGCCCGAAGCGGCGATCTGCCCGAAGACCACATGCCCGGCATTGTTGTTCTGATGCCAGGTCATTACAATACCGAGTGGTTTGTAGGCACCGTTGTACCAATAACCAGAACCGCTGGCCGCGGAGCGGATCTGAATCGGCATGGCTCCGACAGCACCGACACTGCCGGCCGTGATGTTGTCCGCCCCGATGGTCCATCCGCCGATCTTGCCCCGCACGAATGTACAGGTCAGACCGTTGATGTAGTCCGTGTTGATGATGTTGGCTTTGATGCTGGCTGCATCGAGCTTGGAAGAGTTGATGCTCCCCGCCGCAATGCGGTCGGCACTGAGCGTCCCCGTCCGGATACTGCCTGCGTCAATGGCGACGGCATTTACCTGCGCCGCAGTCAGCGTGCCGGTATAGATACCGTTGGCATCGATGGTTGTGGTGTACCGTTCCGATGAAGTGACATCGAATACGGTTGCGTATGCCACCTGCCATGTAACCGGTGCTTCGGCTGTAGCGGCCGCACCACCTGTCAGATAAAAAAAGTTGGTCGAGGAAAAGGATGCAGTGCCGCAGACTACTTTATAGATATACTCGCACCAGTCTCCCGTACCGGCAGTCGGAGTCAGCCATTTACTGGAGCCACCCGTTCCGATGTTATTTGTCGCCCAGGCGATTTGCCGTCCGGCCGGAATCTTGGCTATGATACGGACAATGAATATCTTTTTATATCCGGTTTGGGTATAGAACGTGAAGCCTCCGAATCCGGGAGAGGCGCTTCCAGTAGTTTTAATCTCCAATACATAACCGCTGTCATTGGGAGCCGATGCGCCGGTTCGGGTTACGGTCACCGTACCGTTACCTGCATTGTTATAGACATTGACGCTATTATTGCCGTTACGGAAAGTCGGATCACGGTAGAGCATTTTACCGAATGCCATCGCCCGTGCCAGTTCTTTGGCGGCATCGGACTTGCTGGTGGCGTCTGCCGCCGCTGCATTGACGGCTTCCGTTTTCTTGGTATCAGCATACGTTTTGGCGGACGCCAATGCCGAATTGGCCGCATTGGTCCAGTTCAACGACACCGCTGCCGAAAAAGTCACCGCACCGGCTGCATTCCATGAGATGTTCCCCGAAGCGATACTGCCGGAACCGTCGTTGTTCAGCTTCCATTTGCTGCCGTTCGTGATGGAGCCGTCCGCACCCAATGCGATGTTGTTCTTGTAGAAACGGCTCGCATCGATGTTCCACCCGGCAATCTGGTTGGCCGAGCCGAAACGGGCAAGACAAGTGCCGGCGGCATCCGTGGCGAAAAATCCGAAATCAGTATCGGAGTTGTAATAGAGTTGTACCCGCTTGCCGCTCGTTGCTCCCGAACTGGCTCCATAAACGACCATCCGTTTGTTGCCGCTGTCCAACAGGATGTGGCTGTTGGATAACGTGGTCGCACCGATAGTCCAGCCGCCGATGGTTCCCCGAACGAAAGCGCATGTCAGACCGTTGATGTAGGCCGCATTGATGATGTTTGAGCGGATCTCCGCAGCATTCAGACGGGCGGTAGCGATGGTGCCTGCCGTAATCTGCGAGGCGTTGATGTTGATGGCACTGACGGTATTGGCGGACAGTTTCCCCGTGAATATACCGTTTGCATCGATGTAGGTCAGCTTGTTCGACCAGCCTTCCGTATTGGCTTTCGAAGTGATGGCATCCGCCACGGCACGGGCATCCGTACCGGCTTTCTTGGCATCGGCAATGGAGGCGTTCAGCGTAGTGGTCAATGCAGAGATTTTACTGTCCGCATCTTTGCCTGCCTGCGTGATGGCTTCGCTTTTTTTCGTGTCAGCGTAACTTTTAGCCGAATTCAAAGCCGCATCGGCCTTACTTTGTGCGGTAGCGGCAGCACTGTTGATGGCTTCGCTTTTCTTGGTGTCAGCATAGCTCTTGGCACTGCCCAATGCGGCATCCGCTTTATTCTGGGCAGTAGCGGCAGCAGCGTTAAGCGTTTCAGTCTTGGCTTGCTGGATGGCATTGGTCCAGTTCAAACTGACTCCTGCACCGAACGTGATTTTACCGGTTGTGGCATCGTAGCGGACAAACTGGTCGCCGTAACCGAGCTGGACATTGCCGCCATTATCCAGAACAAAAGTTTTGTATCCGTTCTTGAACCCGCAGATGCCATCAATGGTCTCGGTAGCAATACTGCCCGACGCTGTTTTCGTACTGAGGGCAAAACGGCCGATGGCGGTCCCCGTAATGGTTCCGTCATGGTTCTTCACACCGGCAAAGAGTTTCGGCGTGATGACGGTATGGCTGTCGATGAGCGTTTTACCGGTATTCCATTCCCGCACCCAGTCCAACAGGTTGGCATCGGCACCCGCTGTGCCCGGTGCTCCGGCTTTTGCTTTCGACCATACGAACGACAGGCGGTAAACCGTCCCCACAATGGTAACGGGAATATCCAATGAACCGTGGTCGGCAAGGGTTGCCGTTCCGGTAGCAAGCGTATAGGTCACTGTTTTTCGGCTATTATCCACCGAAATAGATGAGAACCCGGTTGGTTTAACAATTGCTCCGATGGTAAAGTCCTTGTATTCCGAATCGCCCAAGGTAACCTTGATGGTCGAGGTCAGAGTAACGGCAGAAAGTAGCTTCCCCGAATGGTCTGCGGGGAAGACGTATTCCCCGAGCGATTGGCTGATCGTGTAGGAATCCTTCTGTATGTAAAGCGTGGTTTGCCCACGGGCGATAAGTTGTCGGCTGCTCATACGTTTTGTTTGTATAAGAATAGCCGTATGTGTGGGCAATGAGTTTATAGACGAGATGGGTTATCTCATATTGCCTACATGAGCACTTCACAGTTGAATACCGCCTTGCGCCACACATCCTCACCGGTAATCCGCAGCGTGCGTCCCCGATGTTCTTCCGCATTCCAGAGGGCATCGCTGTCGGTATCGTCGCTGATACGGTTCCAGAGAAAATGTTCATCAGGAATCCGGTCAGTGATTTCTGTTCCCGCTTTGTAAAGACGGGCACGAAGTGTCGTTTCGACCATGTGGTTGCGGAAAACGGTACCCGAATCGGACTCCACATGCAAAGAATAGCTGTCACTGCCGTCGTATTGTTTGGAGACGGTATGGGTGGCGTGGTACGACGCGCCGGAGGAGCGGACGACGAAGCGGAGTGTCAGCACGTTCCGCCCTTCCCAGCCGGAAAAGTCCGGCGTGAGCGTGTAAACGGATGAGGTCCCTCCGGTGTCTTTCCACCCGCCGTCTGCGGCAAGGTATTCCCAACGGCAGGAATCCGCTGTCAGGTTCTGCGCCGTGCCGGTCAGGAGGATTTCTGCCGGGTCACAGAGATTACCGGAAACGGCATCGGGATAGTGAAACACCGTACTGCCCTCGACGGTGACGAAACGGGGTCTCATCTGTTCCTGCATCTCTTCGTCCAAATCCTCCCAGCGGATGGTGACATCCTGCAAGATGATGGTGTCTTTGTTCCAGCGGAAACGGCCGCCGGAGAAGTATCCGCTGCCGTCGGGGTTGATGACGAACGAATCGTTGCCTGCACGAATGGAACCGTCCGGCTCCAACCGCAGCAGAGGGTGCTGGATTGTGCCGCCCACGCCGCCCCGGCAGAACCATGCCCCGTATTCGTCGGTCTCGTTCAGGGTGTCGTCCGTGGGTTGGTACAAGGTCGGCACGTTTCCTTTTTCGAGTTGTGGGGAACTGAAAAACCAGACCACCCGGTTCTCGGTGCGGAAATCGATGCAAAGGTCGTTGCCGGAAACAGGTTCTATGTCGAAGGCCACATGTACCCGTTGCCAGGATTGAGGCATTATAAGGCTGGCAAGCACCTTTCCCCCGTGAAGAATATCGAACGATATCTCTTGTTTGGACGGGCAATAACACCAGAACGAGAGACAGTAACGCTCGCCCGCGTGTTTCTCGGCCCATGCTTCTTTCTGGCAAAGCAAGGTCCCGCCGCTAACGGGAAGCAGGATATTTTTCCCGATACCGCTCGGAGAGTGGGACGAAAGGCGAACGACCGTCGTGGTGAAATTACCGTTCAGCGAATCGAGGATGCAGTTCTTGTGAATGCGTCCGGCGTAGAAGGTGCTGCCGAAACCGCCCTCGTCACCGGCGGTCAGCGTACCGGCTACATGGACGTCCCGCGTGGCGTAGAGACGCTGGAAGTAAGCCCCGTAGCCTTGCAGCATGCCGAACAGCGGGTCGGCGATTCCCGTGATACGTCCAATACGGATTTTGGCGGCTTCGGCAAAGGAGGAAAGGTGTTCTGACAGGCAAACATTGAGGTCGCCGACCTCGCACCAGTCGCCCGGATTAAGATGTCCGGAAAGGTCGAAAGCCAGTATGCGGGCATATTCCGCAGGAAAGTCCACCGTAATCAGGCTCAATCGGTATTGCCACTCGGTCGTAACGTCCACGGTGTCCTGTCCGTCCGTCTCCGTGCCGTCGGCATACCCGAAGCGTAGCGGCACGGCGGACAACGCTTTGGATGCACGGATACGGAAGGAAATGACCAAACGCTGGGGATGGGAAACGGATCGGGGAAACGGAAGCAGCAATCCGCCTGAAGCTGCCGTCTGATCGGCAGAACGGGTGATTCGGATAATCCGGCTGGCCGGACCTCCCGAGGGAAGATAATGGTAGCTCCATGTCGCATTGTCACTGCAACCGAATGCGGCAAGCGATGCGGGGCGGTACAAGGAACGTTCCGTCCCCATACCGTCGATGACATCCATGTACGGAGCTTCTTCATCCGAGGCGGTCAGGTACATGGCACCGCTGCGCCGTTCATCGGTCAGGCTCGTGAGGCGGACGAAATCCAGCAGCTCCCCGTCACGAGGCTCATCGCCCTCGATGAGCGCACCGATGAAATACGGCGACGACGCCTCCTTCCCATCAGGCAACAGCACGGAGTCTTCACCGGTGGCCAGTACGACCATCAGACTGTAAAAGGTCTGTGCGCCGTCCACGTACTGGCGGCGCACGACGTCTCCGGTGTGCAACCCCTGCCGTTTCTTGGAACCGGGGTCGATGCGTATCTTGAATCGGGAATATTCGTATAGGGCCATAAGTCGGATTTACAGTTTCTCGACACTGTCCCCCGAACAGGTATCGGTAACCCACAAGGCTCCGTTGGTCGCCGAGGAACGCTGCACTTCCAATTCGTAAAGCCGCATCCGTTTCCGGACGGTCAGTTCGTCGAAGGTCGCTGAGATGCTTCCCGTCGTTCGGCTGCGCAGGATCGCCCAACCGGTACCGGCCATGCCGGAGGTGAATCGCTCCGAGGAGAGACTGCCGTCGAAGTAGGCGTTACCACCGTGACGGATGCCGTCCTTGACTTGTCTGAGACAAATGTCGTCGGTAAAGAATAGTCCCTCTGCTGTAAGACGGGTGAAGCTCCCGTCGATACCGATGTGTCCCGTGACCTCGACGGGATTCAGGGCGACGATAAAGTCCCCGAATGTGCCGATGCGCAGGGAGTTTGAAGTTCGGTTTAACGGAGCGTAACGGCTGGTGGAGGGGGCATGGAACAATAGTGTCGCAACCTGTTCGTATTGACCGCCGGGAGTCTGGGTGTGGTCGCTGCGGGAAACGAAAGCCAGCATGTCGTCCTCTCCGGTCAGATAACAGCCGCCCGTGCTCCCGAAACGCAGGCGCTTATGGATGACGATGCCTTCGTCCTCACTGTCGGTGCGGTACGAGGAGAGCAGGTCCCCGCCGTAGTTGTGCCGTACCCGGATGGAGTCGGGAAAGTACGCCGCTCCGTATGGGGAAAGCAGGACATGTTCGCCGTCGATGTCCGTGAGGTTCGACATCAACCGGATTTTAACCGTGTGGTCGCCGCCTACGAGCAGGTCGCCGTCGGCACCCTCCAGCCGGATGTCGCTCGCACCGGAACCTTTGAGCACGGTAACTCCGCTGATTCTTACGCCGCATCCGGCTGAAAAGGTCAGGTCGCTCAGACAGGATACGGTCTCCCCGAGAACAGAGAAGAGCATCCGCCCGCCGTCGCCCAACTCCGCGCCCTGCAAGGCACGCAACTTTCCGGAGAGTGTCGCCGCTCCCGCAACTTCGAGAGAACCGGCGACGGCAGCATCGTGCATCGACCAGTCCACGGTGGAAAGGTTGGCGTTACCGCCGTGATAGACTTCCCGTCCATGAATGAGCAGACTGTCCGAAGTCAGGAGCACTCCGTTTTCTTTGGACTCGCCCAACAGGATACTTCCGGTCAGGGAAAGGGCGGCGTCAGCGAAATCGACCCGTTTCCCGCTCAGGTAAATCGTACCGGTAGCCTGTTCGCAACGGAGCGGTTGCATACCACCCACAAAGAGTTGATTGCTGCCGACATGTACGTCGCCTGTCAGGCGGATGCCGTAGGTGTAACCGATAATGTTTCCCTCGTCATCACTTTGTGAGGTGCGGTACGTTTCCAGCAGACGACGGTTGTCGATGCCGGCGGTAAAACCGTAGTCGGCACATAACGGTCCCTGCATGTCGCCACCGCTTCTGGGCAGATAGCCTGCCCAGCTACCCGTACCGCCGCCCTCTCCGGAAACGCCTGACGAAATCGCCTCTGCAAACCCGTAAGCCGTGTTGTGCAGACGGATGGATGTATCATCGCCTTCCTCCACACCGTAAGGATTGTTCTCGCTTTTGCGCTCCTGGGCGTTGAAGAAGGTCTGGTATAACTGGCGGTAGAGACTGTAACACAGGCTCTGCGTATCGAGACCGCCGATGCCGGGATGAAGGGTGACGCTCATTTGGTATAGGAGGTTTTGGATAGGAATTTCTGAATCTTGGAGGTCAGCGAGAGGAAGTTGGGAAAGTTCAGTGGCTGCATGGTTCCCATCAGCGTAGGCGTCATGATCTTGCTGCACTCCGTCAGGAAGTCCAGCATGAGCTGCGCCAGCTCGTTCCCCAAAACAAGCGGTTCGGTGGCGTTCTCGTCGCCGAGCGTCACTTTGTTATCCGCTACGGCAACGGTCGTGGAATTTACCTTCTGCACGATTTTGTCGGCGGTCTGTCTGACTTCCGATTTATCGACAGTCTGCGTGATCTCTTCCGCACTCTGCACGACCGACGACTCTTTGCCGCTGTCGTTCTTGACCGTTGCCGTGATACCTTCGGCCGTGTAGCTGGTATGGGCTTCGTTTCCGGTCGGTTCCAGTTCGTCGTAGTCGGGCGAAGAGTCGCTGTCGGGGTCGAGAGCCTCGGTTTCCGTCATGCCGATACGGACTTCCGAATGGGCTTCCATACGGATGGTTTCGGCATGGGAGTAATTGACGATGTAGGCATGGCGGGTGGCAGCGTCCAGTACGATGGTCACCTCCGAAAAAAGGGTCGGCACGATGAGAAACCCGCCCTCGTTGTTCCGGGCGGCAGCCAGCAACACGCCTTTGTGGATGATACCGCCCGCCGAGGCCGTTTCGTCGGGGTATTCACCCACGTCCACCGTGCCGCCGTAGTCGGCGAACTCTTCATCGCCGGGGTCGTCATGTATCTTGGCGACATAGCCGTGAATCATGCGGGCGGTTCCCACACCGCCCATACCGCCCGGAGCCATCTCGATACGCTCGATACTGCGCCCCAATGCGATTTTGCGGATCGCCTCCTGTATCATCCGCCGGTTGTTGTCCTGTGAATTATGCTTTGTTTCCATACGTTGTTTTTGTTCCTTTGATTTTATGCGGTATCGTGATTTTCTGCCGGTAGCCTCCCGTTCCGAAAGTGGTCGTAACCTCTTCGACGATGTAAGTGCCGTTCTTGGCAGGGTTCCGGTCATCGGTGAGTTCCACCTGGCAAGCCGGATATAACCCGAAATCCCCGAAGAGCGTCACCGAACCGCTGATGCCGTTCAGGTTGTAGCTGCGGAAGTATTCGATGGCCTCTTCGACGAGCTTGTCGGAGTTGATTTTCATGTTCGGCGACATGTAGGGCACGATGGTGTAGGTCGAGAGGTCGGCTTTCGTGCGGGCCTGTGCGCCGCTGGCCGTGGTGTTGCCCGTGACCTTGTGCGTCTTTTTGCTGATTTGCGTGGCGTTCACGGTCTGAAACTCTTTACTGCCGGGGGTGTTCGGGTCATAGTCGGGGTTCAGGCGCACCGTCACCTCAAAGAATTTCTCGTCCGAGCCCAACGCCTTGGCCTGCACGGCAAGAAATTTCGGGTCGGTTTTGAGCACTTTCAAATCCGACGATGCCACGTGCGTGTCGAAGCGTATGCGGAAAGGGCCGGACGACGTGTCTTCCGGAAACCGGGGCTGGCTCTTGGCCGATGAATACGGACGGCCGATGGCGATGGCAGGCATCTGGTCGGGACTGTTTTCGTCGTATTTCAGAAAACAGTAAATGCGGTAGCGGCTCCACGCCGAGAGGATGTCGGCCACGGTGAAGTTGTCCGTGATTTTGATTTTCCCGATCTGGATGTCGAACCGCTTGGTCTCGGAGTGCAGTTTGAACCCGGTATCTTTCAGGATGTTGTATTTGCCTTCCATTACGTCGTTCACGCTCGTGCCCGATGCCGGCGTCTCGAACTTGGGCGCCTGTTTCAACTTGAGCTTGTAGGCCATATTTTCGCATTTCAGCTCGAAGCTGCTCTCGGTGTTGTAGCCGGTGATGTACCCGTCGAACATCGTGCGCAACATCCCGTTATACCCCAAGCGGATACGCACCCGTTGCCCGATTTTGAAGGTCGTGGCATCCATCGCCGAGTAGCTGGAACGTTTCTCGATGACCACGCCGTCCTGCATGACCTCGGTGGTTATCCGGCTGGCATCCTTGCCTTCGAGGGTGGCAGTTCCGATGATGGTGGAACGGAAAACGGTCCCTTTGGGAAAGCGGATGGTCGCCGTGCCGATGAGCTTCTTGTAGGTTTCGACGATTTCGACCTCCTGCACCTCCGTGAGTGTGACAGGGTTCTGTATCGCCATCGGGTTCCCCGGGTCGGGGTCGCCGACGGTAATCCGGCAGCATAGTACGTCAAGCGGTGCTACAGCCATAGGTTGTTCAGTTTTAGTATGGAGGTCGGGTCGATAACGTCGGTTCCGAACCGTACCCACTTGATCCATTTGTTCGTATGTTCGATGGCTTCATCTACCACCTCCGCATCTTTGGAAATCAGCTCTACCGCCTCGGATGGTTCCACCGCCACGCATTGCAAGGTATAGGGCTGCACATTCCGGTATTCGGCGGTTGGGAGCGAGTAACCCAGAATGATAAGCTGCGAGATTTTCAACTGCCGCAGGATGGTGTTGTCGCAGTCAATGACACCTTTGTACTGGACGATTTTCAGGAATTTCGACAGCTCGGCCTCCGGGTACACGTCGGGATATTTGCTGGTAATTCGACCGTTTACGGTAAATTCCAGATCGCCACCCGAAATGAACTCTTTTCGGGTATAGTCGCGGCCCTGCACCGTGGTCAGCACGATGTTGTTTTTCGAGGAGAGCTGCACCTGCGGACCCAAATCGACGAAAGTGATCAGCCCGTACTTACTGTTGGGCTCCACCTTGCCGCTTTCCTTGTCGTAGTAGGTTCCCTCACTGCTGATTTTCAATTCGATGTAGTCTGCCACCGTGCGGCCCACGATGCTGTCGGTGTAGTTCTTCTTCTCGGCGACAGTCTGCTGTTCCTTGATGAGCTGGTAGTATTGTCCCGATTTGTTGACGATGGCACTCTGCGACTGGGTTTCGAGGTATTTGTCACGCTCTTTCTGTTCCCAGTATTTGATATAGCGGGGATAAGAGCGGAGCATGCCGTAAGCCGTCTGGCAGGCGAACTGGATGACGGCACGTTTCAGGATGTCACTGTTTTTGGAGAAGTAATGCACGGCACCGTCCTGAAACTCCGCGAGTCCCAGACCGATGGCGCGACGGGCGGCATCGCTGATGTAGCCGCCCAGTCCGCCGTGCGAAAGGATGCCTCCGCTCAGAAGCGTCGAGGCACCGATATTGAGTAATCTGCTGCCGAATAAGTTCTTCATGTCGTTGTCTTTTCGTTAATTAACCGTTCCACGAGGCGTCGAAGTCATGCACCACGTCGATAAGCGCCTGCGCCATCTGTTCCTTGAAATGCTGGATCTCGGCGGTCTGGCCTTCGGGCGATTTCAGCAGGTCGATGGTCTCCACGCTCATCAGGTTGGTGATGTTGACGATGACCTGCTTGGGAGCCGCTGAAGACAGCCGCCCCGTACCGGAGTAGTTACCACCCGCACCGCCGTCGTCATCCCCGGAAACACCCGTGATACGGTTGGCATTGAACGGGGAGGTGTCGTTCGAGTCCGGCTCGTTGGCGTAGAGCGCAGCCGAGAAGCCCGCCTTGCGGAGGATGTTTTCCGCAGCCTCTGACGAGCCGCCGAATACCTGGCGCAGGGTGCCGGAAAGGTTTACCAACAAATGGTGCACACGTTGCCGGCCGGCCAGCATCTCCTGACGCTCCTTGTCGGTAGCCTGCGCGTTCAAAGCCTTCTGTACCCACAGCCCGTCTTTGTTCTGCGTAAAGCCGCCACGGGTCAGCTCGCCATAATCGAATCCCGATTTCTCGATCAGGGCACGTGCTCCTGCCATGCTCTCGATGGCATCGAGATAGCCCTGCGCCGCCGTGGTGATATGCTTCACGGTGGTGGTGTTCTGGTAAGCGGCGTAGGTGGGCGTATAGGCCGCAGCCACTTCCGGCAAATCTCCGAGTGCATCGGTATAGGCAACTTTGCCGTCACGCTCGAACCAGAAAGGTTTGTCCAGTCCGAGTTTCTTTGCGGCTTCGGCTGCCGTCACCGCCTGTTGCCCGTATTTGAGGGCGATGTTCTCGATAAAGGCGCGGACCTCCAACGGGTCGGACATTTTGCCGAACTCGGCGTAGGCGGCATTCAGACGCGACTGGCTGTCACGGCGGGCAATGGCGGTGATGGCCTCCCGGCTGTCGTCCTGTTGGGCATCCTCCGGACCATATACGTCTAATATCGTAATCATACCGTCAGAGGCACCCACGGCGAAAGTGCCGGCCCAACCGGACCACCAGTTTTTGGTAAAGGCTCCAATTTTATGTCCGCTGCTCTCCTCGATGGTCTTGCCGGAGGTCAGGTCGTCCACCGCCTTTTTGGTGTCGATGGCCTGCTGGTAGGTTTTGTGCAAGGCGGCATACAGGTCTTCGATAACCGGGTAACGGTATTTCTCGTTGGCGGTAATGTCTTCCAGTACGGCGTCCTTGGCTTTCTTGATCTGCCATGTCTTATAGGCGACCCAGCCCAACGCTCCCACCAATGCGGCGATACCGGCCGTAGCGGCAACGGCGGTCGTGCCGATGGCACTTAGGGAACCTGCGGCACCGACCAGACCGCCGCCCGTAGCGACCTGGGAGGCGAACAGCGAGGAGAATCCGGCACGGGCGGCAAAGGAACCGGCTCCACCTTGCAGCAAGGTACGACCCATCGCACCCTTGCCGCTGACTCCGGCTGCCTGCAAGGCCGTGACAAGGGCCCGTTTGTTGGCAAAAGAGAGGGCTTTGATTCCTCGGGCACTGGTCAGACCCGTCAGACCGGAAACCAGCTCGACGATGGAGTTGCCTGCGGCCTGTTTGCCGATAAAGCCGACCGCGACACCGACATTGGTCAGGGCGCCGGCGAGTTTGAACAGCCGCGTGGCGACAAAGCCGGTGAACAGGAGCGGCTCGATCCAGTAAAAGTTGCGGGTCATCCACGAAGCGAAGTTACCCAGCACGGAGAGCAGGCTCATAACACCCTGCCCGATGGAGGCGAGACCTCGGGCGAACTCGCGGGAATTGAATTTCGCAAGGAAGTCTTTCAGTGTGCTCCGGATGACCGGCTCGACGAGTTCGTACCCTTGCATGAAGGATTCCGTGAGCTGGGAAGTCATCTGGTACCACAAACCTTTGGTCGTGTCCTGCTTTACCTGTGCCAGCTCGGAGGAGATGCCCTGCGATGCCCGGTTCTGGGAAGCAAGCGTCCGAAGCTGCCCGTAGTTGCTGACGAACATCATGGCGGCGTTACCTCCGATTTTACCGAAGATGGTCTGCATGTCGGCCATCGTCGCCCCTTTCTTGTTCAGGTCCTCGAAGATGTCGGCCAACGGACGCAGCTTCTCCACCTGCTTGCCGTAGATGTCCTCCATGCGCGTGAACTTTACACCCAGACGGTCCAACGCCTCCCGTGCCTCTTTGGTAGGCTTGGCGAAGCGGGTGGCCATAGCTCGCAAAGCCGTACCGGCCATCGTCCCCTTGATACCCATGTTGCCGAGTACGCCGATGGCAGCGGATGCCTCCGTGAAATCGACGCCCGACAGACGCAGGTAACCGGCCGCCATCTTGAAGGATTCGGCCATCTCGATGATGTTCACGTTGGAACGCGAGACGGTAGAGGCCAGGATGTCGGCCACCGAGCCCATGCTGGTGTTCTTGATGTTATATCCCGTCTGGATGTTGGTAGCGAGGTCGGCGATTTGCGAGATGTCGTTGTCCCCGATGAGCGCAAGGTTCGTAATCGGGCGGATCGATTCGTTGATGGTCTCGATACCCATACCGGCCATACTGAGGAATTTCACCGCACCCGCCACCTCGATGGCCGTGAACTTGGTCTCGACACCGATGCGGCGCACGTACCGGGCCATCCGGTCGAAACGCCCCTCGAAGGTCGCCAGGTCGGAATCGGCAACCCGGAGAATCGAGTGTGCCGACTGCATGATGTTGGAATACTCGACGGCCTCCGTGAACTGCGTGCGAAGGAAGTTGTAGGCCATGTAAGCGTTGAGCATACCGGCCATCGGGAGGTTCCGCCACGACGGAGCTTTGGAATACTGGATACGGTTGATAGCCGCACGCCGTTTGCTGCCATATACGGAATCCTCGAAAGCCGCTTGACGACGCATGGAGGTCACCGCACGGGCTGCGTTGCGCCGCCGCTGGGTCTCCTCGGCCTGACGGCGTCGCTTCTCCGCATTGAGTTCCTCACGGCGGGTACGCTCGGCAATTTTGCGCAACTCCCGGTCGGCACGAGCACGTTCGCTTTCACGTAAGCGTGCGGCACGCTCGGCGGCGCGGATTTCCGACATCTGGCGGAAGGTCTCCACCTGCAAGGCCGCTTTCTCTTTGGCCTGCTGCATGCGCTGGCGGTTCATGGCCTCGTCCGCGTAAAGGCGTTTGTTCAGTCCCGCCTGCTCTTTGTCGGAAAGCACGGCCGCTGCGACCGGGGCATACGGTGGGCGCACGACGGGACCGGCAGGAACGGAGTTTGCGGGTGCTGCCGTATTCAGGTGCAGCGTCATAGTGGCTGCGCCCCGGATATTGCCCAAGAGTGTGAGAATCTCCTGCAAGCGTACACGGGCTGTGTCGGTCTTGATGTTTACCTCACGCCCTTTCTCTAAATGAGCGAGGGCCGAGTTGATTTTGCCGATGGAACGGGTAACCGTCCGCTGGGTGTCCATGACACTCTTGACCGCCGAAGCGGCATTCCGTTTCGCCTCAGCCTGCTGCTCGTCCAATTTTTTCTTGCCGACCAGCTTGTTTGTCTGGTTACGGAGCGCACGACCATCGATTTTCTCACCGGGATTGATGGTCAGCCTGATGCCCTGCGTCAGTTCTTTGATTTCGGTCAGCAGGTTTTTGACACCTTCCAGCCGCTTCTCCGTCTCGCCGGTTCGGATTTCCAGGTCGAAGTTGAAATCCTTCTTCTTGCCGTTCTTTCCCCGGAAGGTCTTTTCCACGGCCTGCATCATCTCGTTGATGTTGGTCACGACCGGTGCAAAACTTATCCGGCCCTTGCTCAGCTTCTCGACAGCATTGGCAAAGGCGGTGACCTGCTCGGTTCCCTCCGTGGCATTGACCTTTATATCGTAATAGACTTCGTAATTCTGCGTTTGAGCCATGAATAGCGTGTTTACATCCGTTGAAAGAATAGCCCTTTTCGGGTGCCGGGGACTGAAAAGGGAAGCCCCGCAGTCACAGGGGCTGCGAGGCTTCGGGAAGCGGATCAGGGAGACGGCGGTTGCAGGGTCAGACGGGAGACGAGTACCTGCTGGTGAAGCCACAACGCCTCCTCGGAAAGCATGGCGAACTCCTCGTCCGTGATACTGTCGAGATGGACACCCGGAAAGTAGTGGCGGATATAGATCAGCCGCTGACGAATCCGCTGGTCGTCACGTACCGCCCAGGTGTCTATCAGTTTACCAGCAGGCTCTGACGGGTGGTGATGATTTCCGAAAGCTGCGACATCAGACCGAAGAGGAACAATGATTCGTTGTCCACTAATTCCTTGTCGCCGTCGAGGAAGCAGTCGCGGGCAAGCTGACGCATGGCGTTTACCTCGTCCTTCTTCGATGCCGCCATGAACTTCGAGAACTGCGGGAAGGTCGGCTCACCCATGTAGGCGACGTAGAACTCCTTCTCGCCGCAGTCCGTATCGCCGAACACTACCATCGGATAGACCTTGCGGACTTTCTTCTCGGCCTTCAGCGCGGCCGCTTTCTCCTTAATCTGGGCTTCCTGCTCCAGCGTAAGATTCTTATCTTCCATTTCTGCGTGATATTTGGTTACAAAAAGGAATAGTCGATTTTTGCCAAAGATGGTTAAAATGCAAGGTACATAATGCATAAGTCCAATTCTGTTACATTGAAAGCAGAGTTATACCCCTATTTTATTACAAATACAACAACCTTTTGCTCCTATTTTGTGCTTTTATGATTATCTTTGCACACATAAACACTTGAAGATATGTTTGAAAGAAACGCCTTAATAGAATTAAGACAGTGGGCTGCTCGGCCCGGTCACAAGCCAATGGTACTCAGAGGTGCCCGTCAGGTTGGAAAAACTACGCTCGTAGATCAGTTTGCCGCAGAATACGATGTATATCTGAAACTCAATCTTGAAAAAAATACGGATAGACAATTGTTCGAATCAGGAATGTCTATGGATGAGTTGATAACAACCATTTATCTGCTCAATAATCCTCTTTATCGATGAAATTCAGAACTCACCACAAGCAGTTGCTATGCTGCGTTACTTTTACGAAGAAGTTTCCGGTATTGATGTTATTGCAGCGGGTTCCTTGCTGGAAAATCTCATTGACAAGCACATCACATTTCCTGTAGGACGAGTTGAATATATGGCTGTTCGTCCTTGTTCTTTCAATGAATTTCTCGGAGCTATTGGAGAAAACGGCTTGAAAACGGCACAACAACGCGCTGCTGTACCAGCCCCTCTCCACGATAAGGTGATGCGCCTATTCAATACCTATACTTTGATTGGTGGAATGCCTGAAGTGGTAAACAACTATGCAGAACATCAGGATATAATTTCATTGAAGTATATTTATGAAACATTGCTGACCGGATACCGAGACGACGTTGAAAAATATTCTGCAACAGAGACCATGAGAAACGTTATCCGCCATATTCTAAATGCAGGCTGGATATACGCAGCACAGCGTATTACATTTGAAAAATTCGGGAACTCGCTATACCGCTCTCGTGAAATGAGCGAAGCATTCAGAACGCTGGAAAAAACGATGTTACTCGAATTGGTTTATCCCATGACCTCGGTCGTAGTTCCTTTGGCTCCGGAGCCGAAACGCTCCCCGAAATTGCTATGGCTGGATACCGGATTAGTCAATTATGCCGGAGGAATTCAAAAAGAATTGGTGAATATACCAGATATAAGCGATGCTTGGACGGGACACATCGCAGAGCAAATCATCGGACAGGAATTATTGAGTACTGATAATATGTTTTCCCATAAACGCTATTTTTGGGTAAACGGGACGGGATCGGAAGCCGAGATCGATTTTGTAATACAGTACGATGGAAAGATTATTCCTATCGAAGTAAAATCCGGGCACAACTCACGTCTACGGTCGTTGCACCAATTCATGGAAAAAGCACCGCACGACATGGCAGTACGATTTTGGGGAAATCCATTTTCTATTGACGAAGTTATTACACCGAAAGGTAAACGGTTTCGGCTTTTTATTCTCCCGTACTATTACGCTGGGCAGATAAATGAAGTTTTACAAAAAAATATATGATATGAAAACATTGCAAGAATATTACGCAATAATAGACAGTAGTGAATTTGATGGGTTGACAGACGAATCTGTCATCGGATTGTTACCAAAATTATCCCCAGATGATGCGGATTTCAAAAACATTGTTTTGGAAAATACCGCTTTTCTGATCCGTAAATCATTGAATATTCAAGAAAATCCAGAAAATAGGACAGTAAGAGGCTTGTCATGGAGATATCAAGGCAAAAATGTAGATGAACAGGGAAATGAAACAAATCTCTATGTTCCGGATGTGATGGCATTGACTCAGCAGGATTATGAGTATTTTGAGCAGCGTTTCCTGACGTGTTCAGGGTTGTTTCCTAAGACCGAGTATGGATTACTTGTCTATTTCGGCCAAAAAACGCCATACTCGAAACGTAACGAATTTAAGAAAGAGTTGGCTGATAAATTAATGGTACTGGCTCGAATCTATTGGGGCAAGGCTTTGCAGGGAGGCGAACGAAATTACAATTTCCAGACTTATTTTCCTATATTGCGGACTGCTTTTGCTATTTATCAGGGAGCCAAACTCACAACTGATAGAGATACCGTGTGCCAAGAAGTTATACAGCATCATGCTGATTGGGATATCACGCGTAAAGATACATTACGGGGTATCCTTGATTTTACAAGTTTAATGGCTGAATATTTTCCGGTTTTTAAGACTAAAATTGATTTTGAAAATATCATAACCAAAAATTTAACGGCTGCACGGGAAATCGAAAAGTCATATACATGGGGAGCGATATATATAGTAGATAGCTGTATAGGAATTCGCCAGAAATTGAATGCGGATTCCAAAGACTTATTAAGATATAAAGCTAAATTATTTGAAAAAATGGTATCCGAGCGTTCGGAGAGTTTCGTCCGTTTACAATTCATTGAAACGGCTTTACGCATATATCAAAGTTTGGATGATACTGCAAAAATAGAAGAATTGGAAGCAGCTTATACGGCTACACGAGCAACGATTGAGATGGATCATGAAAAACTCTTTGAATATCCGGATGAGTATGTTCAACAAAGGACTCGTATAATACAAGAATTAGTTCAGGATGCCGATGATGTGACCATAACAACCAATATCGCAACTAATGTTTGGTTCAGTAGTATTGAGGATATCCGGCAAATGGCAAACAATATTGAACAGCAAAGCCTGCTTGCGACAATGGCTACCACCAAAATACTGGATAAATACGGTAATACGATAGATAATTGTACCTCTGAAGAAGAAATACAGGAGATGCACTTTTGGGAGAGTTTTGGTTTCTCCTTTCAAGTCGGTGTTGCATCATTACATGAATACATCATTGAAGCCTACAAAGCTGGAAAATTTACCTATGCGAACCTATTATCTTATTTAGAGTCTACATGGTACAATGAACCGATAATTCACACATACCATGGAAAAGATTTTGAACTCCGTATTTTGGATGTACTGAAACCAGGGTTGAAAAAATGCTTTGAGGAACTGGATTACGCTTTTAGAGACTTAGAAAACAATCATTATGATTATGTGATTGTTGTAGACACTCTTACGCTTAAAATAGAAACAATTCTACGATTTATGTGTGAAAAATTAGGCATTGCGACATTCAAGACAAGGAATAAAGGAGGTGAAAAACTTGTTATGGAAAAACTGTTAGATGACATGTTGAGTGACTTGCAGGATACTCCGCGAACACCGACAGGATTTAGTGAAGCGGATCGTTTAATGCTTAAATATGCACTTACACCCAAAGGTCATAACCTACGAAACAGAGTCGCTCATGGACTTATGGATCTGTGGGAGTATTCGTTTACCGATGTCGTTATTTTATTATACTTGATTATCAAATTAAGCACATACGAATTTACTTCTCATATAAACTAACATACAACTTGAAAATAGCCAGGACTATTCCTGGCTATTTTCCATTTCTATAATAGGTCTCTTATTCATTCTTCCAATATATTACGAGCAATAGCTCCGACCTGCCGCCCGACCTCCTTACCGTCCATGAAGAAAATCACCGTCGGTATGTTCCGAATGGAATACCTTACGGCTATATTGTTGTTTTCTTCCACGTCACATGCGGCGATAACCGCCTGTTCCTTGTAAGTTTCCGCTAACTCCGCAACCATCGGTGCCAACGCCTTGCATGGACCGCACCACTCGGCGCCGAAATCGACCATGAGTGGTTTCTCCGTAGAGAGCAGCTCATCAAAGTTCTTCTCTATCGCTTGTATCATAATCATTCGTTATAGGTTATACTCAAACTGGCGGTATGAAGGTAGCATATAGCAACCAGGCATTTGAATACTGGTTTCTGTTGCACTATAACCTGTTTCAAGGGCCGATGCACCGAAACCTGTGCGCCGAAAAGTTGAGCGGATTGCTGGGGTTGGCATATAGCAAGGAAGCCGGATTCGCAAGTCGGCTATTTCGTGTGCTTGCCGACAAACAGGACCAAGCGATCCGGAATGCCAAAGCCATCATGCGCCAAATGGAAAACGTCCCGCCGGCACAGGCTGAATCATCCACAACAGTACATCTTCTTGTCGAGGAGTTGAACAAGTACATACAACTGCCGACGTGGAAATAATCACTTAACAATCAACTTATTATCAATAGATTTGTATCATTATCATGGCTTGTGATAATGATACAATGTTTTTGAATTTACGATCCTCGGAAGAAATGATGCTGTACAAATTTACCGCACTTTTGAAAATTTGTGGTGAGTTTGTACAGCCTTCAGACCAAAACGAAAGATTGCATTAACGCAATCATTACTTTAATAAAACGGCTGAAATCGAAAAATATCGCCGCTGTATGCAGGAATTTTGCACACAGCGACGATATGATTAGATTTTTACCAATTTACCTTCAATACCGCAGCGTTCCAGCACTGCGGTATTTTCTTTGTCGAAAGCAATCAGGCAGGACGGGGCGCCTGCCGTGCCTCCCGGCTCTCCTGTCACGTGATAGAAACTCAGCCGTCCTTTAATAAACAAGATGGACTCCGCATTCGGAAACACCAGCTCATGGAATAACCTTGTGTCTGTTCGCACAAAGGTCAAAGCAATGGCATTGCGGTGTTCCACGCAACGCCTGATAAACTGTACGATGAGTGCCGTGTCATACGGAGGATTGCAGAACACACGCCCGAACCACGGCTGCTTGAGCCCGTCATCTTCGATGGTATAATGGTGAGCCGCTGTATTCCACGGTCGGTTCACGGGAGCGCAAGGGTCCAAATCGAACGGCCCCAACCGCCGCAGAATATGTGGCGGTGTGAGCCATTCGTTTTTCCCTGTCGAGGATTTCCCTTCAAAGGTTACGTCCATAGCCTCTCCCTAAATGGTATCCCCGTCTCCGATTTGGATGTCAAAGGGATTGAGGTCGAACTCGTGCGTGATGTTGGTATCATCCTGACTGCTCTCCATGCCGTCCTCGCTGAAGATACAGCCTTTCAGCGTGACGGTGGTGGTCGTCCAGTCATCGCTGGCCATCGGGTTGGCGAACGAGATGATCAGGTCGAACTCTCCGATGTCCATCAGACTGCCGTAGGTCGAGCGCAGGGTCTGCTGCGTGGCATAGTCCATCGTGATGCTCGCCGTGTAGGAGATATTTCCGAAACCCCGGCTGACCGGTTTTCCGCCCAGACCGTAGTTGGGCTCGATTTTGCGTTTCTTGCTCCATTTGATACCCGAAACGCCTTCGAGTACGGTGGAGCCCTCCTCGATTCCCAAAGCCGTACTGGCTAAGGTAATCATCGACCAAGAGTATGCGACGTTGTTTATGATTGCCATGTTTACATCTATTTAGCGGTTAGTGATAAGCCTTCCTCGACATAGATTTTCACAGCTACGCCGACGGGTACGATGACGTAGCTGATGCGCAGCGTATCGTCCACCAGCACGTTCTGGTTGGGGTCGATGGTCACGGCATAGCCACTGATCTCCTGCGCTGCCTGCATCTTGGCCAGTATGTCACCGATCAGGGTCTTGAAGGCCGTAATCTTCGAGGGTGCGAGAAAGCCCGTTGCCGGGTTCACCATCAGAGGGCTGTGCAGATACGGCAGCAAGGCTTCGCGCACGGCACGGCGGCTCTTATTGATGGTACGGTTGCGGGCAATGGTGCGGTAATCTCCGTTGGAGCAGGTCTGATCTTTGGAGATATAGATGCCGTTCTCCCGACCCGAATACTTGATGGGGAAAATGTATCCCTTGTCATCCAGTTCGTCCAGCAACACCGGCGAGAGGGATTCGTACAGGTTGGTCGATACGAACTCGTCCTCGGCATCGAGCGTGAGATCTCCGAAACCGAGCTCGATCTGCTGGAAGTCATCGGTAAAGAGGTTGAACTGCCGCACCCAAGCAATGGATTCGTGAACGCTCGCCTTGGCAAGGGCGCCCATGACGGCACCCAGAAAACCGACCGGCGTATGGTTCGGGTTGCGGTACTGGATCATCGCGTTCTGGTCGTTTCGTGCCTGGCCGAAGATAACGCTGGTACGGGACGATTCACAGATAGCCGACGGGATGCGGTTCAGGTCGATGACCTTTGCCTCTTCCGTGTCTCCGCCCGTGTTGGCAGGGTTGGCACACAGCACCACTGACAGGGGCTGGTTCAGCTCGGCTAAAGCCACCGCCTTGTCGTTGATGCCTTTGACGAGGTTCAGGTTGTATTTCTCCTGCTCGCCGTTGAGCTTCCACAGCGGCTGTTCTGTCCAGATACCCACCTGCGAGATGAGCCCGTCTGCGGCACGCTGCATCACGTCGAGAGCGTCCCAGTTCTCGGAGCAGTCCGCGAACATGACGTACAGCCGGCCCGGACCGTCGATGTTGCCGCTCATGCGGAAGAACTCGCGGATGTGATATGCCGGAATGCCGAACAGGAAGTTTTCGTTCGTCTCTTCGTCAAGGTCGCACGCGACACGCTCTTTGATGCCGAAGTCCTGCACGGAGGATTTGCGGCTGGTGATGCAAATGACATCGCCCAGTGCCACGTTCGCCTCGTTACTTTTCCCGTAGCCGGCGGTAAAGAGGTCGGGCTGTCCCGATACGTCGAACAGCAGGCCCGTGATTTTCTCGTTGCTTGCGGATGCGGCATACGGCAGGTTGCCGTCCACATCCTTGATGATTACATTGCCTAATGCCATATCGCCTGCGTGTTATGATTTGTAATAGGGATTCTTGTAGAGGATGGCCTTGCCCCGGATGGCCGGAGCGGTCTGCGGCGTGTACATGCTGCCGTCGGCATCGATGTAGAGTTCCTTGTAATCGGGAAACTTTCCGAGGATGGCCAATGCAGCAGCAGGAATCTCGGCCGCCGCTTTCGGTGCCTGTTCTTTCTTCGGGGCTTTCTCGATTGCCGTATCTTTCTCTTCGGCCGCTGCCGTAGGTGCTGCTACTGTCGCTTCCGGCTGGGCGGTATCTGTTTCGGGAATGGTTGTTTGAGTCTTTGCCATAGATATTGCGGTATGAAAAAGGGGGATGGAGTATGGTGTCCATCCCCCGCACGTTGATATTCGGTGATTCGGTAAAGGGTTATGCCGTTTTGGTGTAGGCCGTATGGACGACGATCTCGGCAGGCTTGACGATGTTCACGTCCATCTTCATGCGCATCTGGAAGAAGAAGAGCTCCGAGTTGGATTGCAGGCGGTCCACTTTCAGTACCTCGGCGTCGTTGGCGTAATCTACGCCCATCCACAGGTTGGAGTCCATGCCCGACGTGAAGTTGCCCATGACGATGGTATGCTCCGGCACGCCCGTAATCGGAATGATACGTTTGCCCTTGAAGCGGTAACGGTTCACCTCGCTGTTCTCGGAGTATTTCACCATCTTGTCGGTGATATACTGGTCGTAGGCGTCCCACGCTTCCCAGCCCATGACGATGCTCAGGCCCGAGCGCTTGCGGATCTGCTTGGGGCATTTCCGCCACATCGAGTAGAGGGCCGCCTCGACCGCAGCACCGTCCTTGAGCTCGGTCGTACCGGAGACGATGCACTGGCCGCCCGCGATGGTCTGGGCGTCGGTGGCGTTCACGTTGTCGATGATACGCTTGATGACCCCGTCGAAGTATTTCTCCTTACCGGCTCCGATCTGCACGGCACCGGCGGGAGCCGTGATGCCTGCGGCGGCCGCACCGCCCTTGGCCGAAGTCCAGATGGCATTGCCGATGAACTCGTTTTTCTTGTCCATCAGAAGGCGCAGCATCGTGGCTTGCAACTTGGGGTCAAGCTCGCGGAAGACGAGGTTGCCCGTCGGCTGTGCGAATTTCCAGTACGCCTCGAAATCGCGCGGGTTGAATTCGAGGTAAACCATGAACTCGGCGGGTTCCAGGTGGCGTTCCGTGAACTGGTATTCGTTCTCGCCGTTCTCACCTTTGGCCCCGTGCGAACTCTGGGGCGTGGGCACGTTGTCCTGAATGATGTCTCCCAGCCGGATGGCGGGAAGAGTGTACTTGTGCTGGATGCCGGACTTGATGTGGATCAGCCCCTCACGGAAGGTGTCGTTGCCCTGCGCCGTATAGGTGAGCAGGTCTTCCAATACCTCTCCGGCATAGCCGTTCTGTAAGAAAGTTACTGTATCTGCCATTGTGTTAGTGATTTTCTGGGTTAGAATCTCGGCCGCGAACAGGGAGCATCGACTCAAAGCGGTAAACCACTTCCGGCAAATCAGTTTATGTGTATCGAGGTGGCGGGATGGTACGTCTCCCGCCGGACGGGGCTATTGCAGCTTCTTGAAGGCGAAGTCCTTGCCCACTACGGCTTCGACCTGTTCTGCCATCTTCTGCCCGGCACTTTTCAGAGCGTCGGCGGCCGCTTGGGCGTTACCGGGGTCGGTGGCGATCTGCTCGCTGATTTTCTCGCGGGCGGGAATCGAACCGATGGTGTCCTGTACCAACTGGAAGTTCGTGGCAGCCATCTCTTTCCAGCCGGGCACCGCGTCTGCCTCGATCTTGCCTTCGTCCACGGCTTTCTGCAAAAAGCTCTGGATGGCACTTGCTTTGGCATCGGCCTCTTTCTGCTCATAGACCTGCAACCGGGCGGTTACGCTGTCGAGGTCCTTCTGGAGATTGCCGATAGTGGCGTCTTTGCCGGCAATCACGGTCTTGGCATCGCTCAGGGCTTTGTTCGCCTCGGTCAGCCGGGCTTCCACACCGGTCAGCTCCGAAATGCGGGAGAGCACGTCCTTGACCTCGTTCTTCTCCTGCATGCCGAGTGAGGCGACCACCGCGCTGTATTCCGGGGATAATGTTTTCTCTTCGTTCATGGATCTGTGATTAAGTTTCGTATTAAGAATAGTGGTTTTCTCGTCCGACGGGTGATTTTCCTCTTCGGGCGGTGTGATGCGGTTCATGACCGCCTGTATGGCCGCCGCATCCGTAATACCCGACAGGTCGGCGCGCACCTTGTCCCGGAGCTGCTTGCTGGTCTTGAGCACATGGCTTTCGGGAATGATGCCTGCCTTCACGGCAGCCGCAGCATCGAAGAATGTCCCGTCCTGCCCGGCAGCCCCGTCCATGATGGCCCGGACCTTTTCACGGCTCAACCCGAACCGTTTGCGGTAGATGGTCTCGATTTGCGCCGTGAAGGCTTTGACCAAATCGGATTGCTCCCCGTCGTTTTCGTCAGGCAGGAACGGGTTATGAATCATCAGGATGCCGTAATCCCGCATAAATGACTTGTCCCCGGCTGCCCAGATGACGGAGCCCATCGAGGCGGCCATGCCTTCGATGACGCATTCGGTAGGCACCGAGGCGTTCTGGATGGCGGCATAGACCGTCATGCCGTGCAGAACCGAGCCGCCTTCCGAGTTGATGAGCACCCGGATAAGGGAGGGACGCACGATGTTCTCCAAAAAGTCGAACGCCTCGCTGAAACGACCGGCACTCTCTTCCGTGATGCGGCCGAAGAAGCGGATGGAAGCCGGACGCCCGGCACCCGACTGACAGACGATATGTTCAAAAGTTTCCGTGTTCATCTTTTCCTTTGGGTAAGAATAGCTTTGCTCGCGTGAAATGGTTTATAATCCGCTTTCGGAGCCGTTCGGGATATCCTCGGCGGGCTTTTCCTCTTCGGGTTCTTTTTCCTCTTCCTCCGGCAGGTCAGGCACATCGACCGACGGCTCGAATCCCGTAACCTGTTCGTAAACCGGTTCGGCATGGTGTCCGTGTCCAGCCGTGTCGTGTTCCGGGGCGTCGGCATGTTGCGTGAAAGGCGGCATGACCAAATAGCGTTCGACCCAGTTGCGGTACTTCCATGCGGAAGATTCCCGGAACCAGACCTCGTAATCCACCCAGTACGCCTGCAACATGTTGGTCGTCATAGGCATGTCGAAGTAAAGAAGATTGCATCGCTCGGTGAGTGCCGGTTCATGGCTTTTGGCATCCTGAATGGCGACGTTCAACCGCTGGAAAACGATGAACGGGTCGCATTCCCGCTCCGGGTCGGTGTGATTGAGCGTATTGAGGATGAAGCGGATGCGCATGGTGGCGCGGCCTTCGCCGATACGTTGCTGCTGCACGAGGTAGCGCACGTTCACGAAGCGGATGAAGACGGCCGGAAAGGCGATTTCCATTTCCAGATTCTCGCTGCGCACGATTCGGGAAAACTGTCCCGTGTCGATCATGATGGTCTTGAAAAACGGCGGACTTTGCGGCTCTTCCGGATGCTCTCGCAGTGTGAGGATGGCACGGCGGACAGCTTGATACATGTTCAGGAACGGATTCTCCGATACCTGTTCGGGCACGGCGACCGCAGGTTGTTCCGCTTTCGGAGCGGAACCGTTTACGGGTGGATTATATGGCTTCTTGTCTCTGATCATGGGTTCGGAAAGGGAAATCCCCGGAACAGGATGGGGATAAACAGTTGATTGACGGTATGGTTCAGTTTCGGGTTAATGCCGATAAATTGTCGGTGTTCAGGCCGGCGACTGCTATATTGGTTGACCGTGTAAAGCCCTAACGCCGGATCGGTATTATGGACGGCGGCATAGCTCTTGGAAGCACCGCGTTTTCCCGGCTGGTTGAAATTGCTCGCCTTGGTCCGGATGGCATAACGGGCTCCACGGCGGAAAATCTTCTTCCGCTCACCGTAGCCGCGCTGGGTGATGTTGGTGTGGTCCATGCGGTCGGCTTCCCCGGTGATGGAGCGCGACAAGGTTCCGGTGTCGTTCATCACGGGATGGGTGAAGCGTCGGCCCCAGCGGGATTTGCGCTCCGGCCACGGCTTGCCGCTGCCGTAAAAGCCGCCTTCGGCAAAGCTGGTGCGGAACCGACTTATGGAGTATTCGCCGGCCATTGTCACGAAGTCGTGGGTATTGAACTCCATCTTGTTGGGCAAATACCGGCCGTTGCCTTTCGGGGCCCATTGTTCGCAGAATTGTTCGAGGGTGATTCTCATGGCTTACGGGTTGGTGTCGGTTTGTTTCACGCCTCGGGGATGACCGTAACGTTTGTAGTATTCCTCGTCCGACATGATGCCCCGGTCGGACGAGCTTCCGCCGACTGCTATACCGCCTCCGCCGCCCATGCCGGGTATCACGTTGAGCTGCTTGCCCACGACGATACCGAACTCTTTTTCGATTTCATCCGCCGCCACCTCGTACTTATCCGTAATGAGTGAGTAGAGCTTGATACGGTCCTCGTTGTTCATGTCGATGCGGTTGGAATACTTGAATTCCAGTCCGGCGGAGATATAACCCATCGCCACGAACCGGGGGATGATCTGCTCGTTCATCACGTTCTCGATATAGCGGCGATACACCTCGATACGGTCGCGGAAGATGTCCTGATGTGCTTTGGTGGAGCCGACATACGACTGCATGCCTCCGGCCATTGATTCGGAGCCGAGGATTAGGTTCGAGACCTCCTTGTTGGCGAATTGGATCAGTCCGGTATATATCTTCTCGCTGTTGGACATGGTGAAGGTCTTGATGTCCACCTCGTCTTCCAGTCCTGTTACGATAACTTTGTTCTGGGCGGCATTGGAGATGTCCTGCGCCAGACGCTTGCGATCCATGTTGTTTTCGCTGACGGTCTTTCCGTGGATGATGGGCTGGCCGTAGGTATGACTGAAATTGACGTAGTTGGCGACCGTGAACTTTTTGGCGAGAATCAGCGGCGTCGTGGCCGAGAAAAGCCCCAGGTCTCCCGTCTTGATGAGCACATAACGTTTCCGATAGGCGGTCGAGTGGATGTCCCAGTGCGGCAGCCACAAGCCCTGCCGTTTGACGACAATGCCCTGTTCGGGCAGGACGTTACGGCGTTCGATGCTGTTCACCTCTTTCAGCCGTCCCGTATCAGGATCGATATCAGGCATGATTTCCAGCAGCGTATAGCCGTAGAGCTTGGCCTCGATGATGCCTCGGATGATTTTGTCGAACTGCGAGCCCTGTATCTTCTGGCTCTCTTTCACATCCTTGACGTATTTGCCCTTGTCGTTCAGGCGGGCGAGCATATAGCGGTCGCCGAGTATCTGGCTTTCGAGTGTCTCGATGACGGCACGGATGTGCGCATCCTGTTGCAGACACGCATCGTACAGGTCGATCAGACGCGCCCGGTCGTCGAGGATAGTTCCCAGCAGCATGTTCGAGCGCACCGAACGGTAGCGGTTGTGCCGTTCGATTTCCCGCACGTATTCCTGAATCGTTTTTTTCGACGTGTGGAATATGCTTTCGAGCAACGCGGGGTTGAATGTTCCTTCTTCCTGCATTTTTTTCGGGTTTCAAAAAGAATAGTTTGATCCCGAAAAAATGGGTTATCCGACCCCCTCGAACCATACGAACAAATCGGCTCCAATATGTTCGGTTTACCATACAAAATAGGCGGACGGTTACTTACAGATTTTTGGCTCGTTTTTGCGTCTGAAAGTCGCTTGTAAATACCTATAAATGAATTATTAACGATAAAATTTATCGTCAAATTTATAGTCAAAATCGAGCCGAAAAGTATATATTTGCCTGCAAAATTCAATATTTTGAGAAAATGAGAAGAATAGAAAATCATCAAGGGTTCAGACTTCGGTTCGGCGAGTTTCCGGATTTGCTGTTCACCGCCACTGATACCCGGACTTATTTTGACATGACACACTTCCTGCAATCCATGAAGCTGGACCCGGAAGAAAAGATTGATGAATTTACCGCAGGATTCGCCTTGTGGATAGACCATCTGGGCAAGATGTACGGCATACCGCCGGACGAATGTTTTGCCGTCGATGCCGCTACGGGACACTCTCTGGCGGAAGAATCTTTCGCCCTGCCATTCCTCTGCTGTGTCGATCCCGTATTCGGGGTGTACCTGCTGGAAAGCATGTCGCAGATGCTGCTGGCCGGAATCGCGTGTTCCGACTCCTACATCCTCATGCAGGCGCAACAGCGGTTTACCCAAGAAGAACTGCTTTCCACTCCAAATACCGATGAGCTATGAAAACGAAAGGACCATTTTTACCGTCGAAGCAGTTGCTGGTCTTCAACGGAGCGTATGTACTCATCGCCGTGGTGCGCTCGCTGCACAGTGCGGCGGATTTTTCAGGCATCAACCTCCAAAGCATATCGTTCTCCTGTACCGGGAAGTATGTAGCCACCGGAGGCTTCTATTTCCGACATGCGCACCCCGATGTGCAAATCGACCTGTCGGACCTCGACAACCTGACATTGCAGGAGTACGACCGCCTATGCGGTGTGGAACGCCGCTATTTCACCGTGCGTGAGACCGCCCACAAGCGACAGGCGTATGAGGAACGGCGCAAAGAGTTCCGGAAGTTCTGTAAACAACGTGATTTAGAAGAGAAAGAATGAAAAATAATACAAGATGAAAAGCAATGCGATACTATGTGAAGAGTACCCGGTCAGGGTGCTGTTCAACGATGACAAAACCTTGGCATGGGTAAACCTGCATGACCTCTGTAAAGTATTGGGGCGCGAGGAGATGCTGACCGACAAGGCGGCTATCCGCCAGTTGCCCTCCAGTATTCAGATTCCGTTCCGCAAGAAAGGACGCGAGATGTGGGCTATCAGCCCCTACGACGTCTATAAGCTGATCCGGCCCATGCGGCGCGAAAACTCCATCGCGGCAAAGAAGTGCGCCGCAGTGGAGACATGGCTCAACGAGCTGCTTGAAGATGCGGCCATACAGTCTGCCAAGGCGACGCAACCCGCACAGCAGGAAGACGTGGTGTTCAGCTATCAGGACCATCCGATCTCTTTCCGCGCGGCCAACAACAAGATGATGATAAACGCCACGCAGATGGCCCGCAGCTTCGGCGTGTTGCCGGCAGAGATACTGCGCAAGGCGGATTTCGTCCGCTATCGCCAGCATCTGGTCGAGAAGGGCATCTCGGAAAGCCTCGACAGCCAGATTTTCACCACGCGCGGCCGTAACAACGGGGCGACATGGATTGATGAAGAGCTGGCGATGGAGTTCGCCCGGCAGTTGTCGCCGGAGTTCTCGCAATGGTGCAACACGAAAATCAACGAACTGATGACACGGGGCTATGCCACGTTGGAACCCCGACCCGAAAGCGATACGAGCACTACCGAGAATCTGCCCGTGCCGCAAAGCCTCGACGAGGCGCAGCAGTTAATTGTCGCCCAACGCCACGAAATACACCTGCAACAGGAACGTATCGACGCCGATTCCTACAAGGTGGAGTTTTACGACAACCTGATAGAGGGACGGGATTACTATTCGACGACATGGCTCGCACAGGAGCTTAATACGACACCCCGGCAGTTGCACCAGTTCCTTGCCGAAAAAGGCATCTGCAAGTTCTCGAAAAACCAATGGGTGGCTTTCTTGCCGTACCGAAGCTGGCAGATTGATATGCCGTATTACTGGAACAACCTGCGCACCGGCAAGTGCTACGCGGCAGGGACACGGAAGCGGTGGAGCAAGATCGGCCGTGACCAGATTCTCGAACTCTGGAACAGGGAGCCGCCTAAACGTCCCGAGCTGCCGTCCGGACGCCGCAGGGTGGAGAACCCATACAGTCATCTGACGGAAGGCGTGGATTACTTCACGCCCACGCAACTCGCCCGGGAAATCGGCATCTCGGCCAGCCGCATGAGTAAGTTTCTGGAAGATAGCGGCATTTGTCAGTTCGTGAAGAAGCAATGGGCCGTCCTGCCGGAATATCGGGAGTGGCAAATCGACGTGCCATACTACTGGACGAATCCCAAAACCCAGAAACGATGGGCGTTCGGCTCCCGTAAGCGGTGGTCATTACTCGGTCGGGAGAAAATCATCGAATTGTGGAACAGAAGGAATGCCGGACAACAACCGGAATAGACAGTATGAGCAAGGAACTGACCGAAAAGATTTCAAGGGCGACGGGCCGCTATCCCGTGAGCTGCGACTGTCCCCGTTGTCGGAGACAATGCCTGACACCCTGTCTGGGCACGCCGGAGGACATCTGGCGACTGATAGAGGCTGGATACGAGGAAAGACTGCGGATTACATTCTGGGCTGTCGGTATGCTGGTTGGAGCCATCCCGTTCCCGATACTGATGGTACAGGCTCTCCAGACGGAGCGCGGCTGCATATTCTGGAAAAACGGGCTGTGCGAACTGCATGACCTGAAACTCAAACCGACGGAAGGGCGCCTGTCGTATCATATCCTCACGGAAGAGAGTATCTGTTTTAGCAAATCACTGAGCTGGAACGTGGCAAAAGAGTGGATCAACGTGGAGAACATCCCGCTCATTACCCGAATCCTGCAACGCATGGCAAAATGAAAACCGCATGAAACACAAAGGGAAAAGCAACAGTTCATTCCGGCACCCGAAACAGGTGCTGCTGTTCGGCCACACGCGCATACTGGTCGCCGTATTCAAGTCGATGCAGTCGTGCGCCGAAATCACCGGGACATCCGTCAAGACGGTCAGCCGGGCCTGCAAAGGCGAATATGCGCAGGCGGCGGGATTCTATTTCCGACGGCTACACCCGGACGTGGAGATTGAAATGGCAGACCTCGATACGCTCCTTCTGGAGGAGTATGACCGGCTCTGCGGCGAGGTGCGCCGCTATCTGCCCAAGGAGCAGGTGAAGGCTTTCAGGGAGAAGTTCGAGCAAACCTACGGGCATAAAAAAAGCTCTGATGGAGGCTGACCGACACCTATTTCCGGTTCTATAAATACAGAAAAGTAAGATGCAGTAATATATTATATATACTATACTACTATCTTACTTTTCTTTTTTTATCTACTAAAAGAAAAACATAGCGAACCCCTTTAGGGGTGAGCATTAAAGGGTATAAATAAACACTGGAGCGTAGCGGAAGTGCTTTATTTATACCCTCCACCTTGCTTCTTCTTTAGAAGAAGATAGAGAATACCGATACAAAAATTTCAAAGTGGGATTTACTTCTCCAGCAACAAGGTGACGGATAGCGGATGATTAGAAAATGACTATCCCTTTAACGGATGGCGGGACAGTTGTTCCTTCCGTTTCTCCTGTAACCGTAAGGCAAGTTCTTTTATGCTCTCTTCATCGGTGGAATAGTTACCGGCTTTGGCTCGCTTTATATCCCTTCGTCGTCCTTTATCCGTTGTCTTGCAGACCTTCCAGAACTCTTTCAGGTAGTAATACACGGTCTCTTCAGAACGGGAAACCGCACCGACACCCAGTTCGTTCAAAAGATATCTCCGGAGTTCCTCCATCGGTTCCCGATACCGGGAATAGTTCCCGTTATTGAAATACTTCGCACCTTTGGTCTTGCCTTGCTCGATAGTCCTGCATACCTCCCAGAACTCGTCCAGGTAGTAGTAGCCTTTTCCTGCCGGAGCCAGATAATTGACCGGCTCGATCCGTTTGTAAAACCCGTTCCAAAGGACACCGGCCTTTTCCAGCTCTTTCGCCAGTTCCTCACGCTGTCCCACGTTGATAGGCTCCAACTGGTAATCTTCTGCCGGTCCGACAACCTCCCGCAGCGAATAACGCACCGGACCGTCTTCCGGTTTCATACAGTACATGACAATCCGTCCCTCGGCATCGATTTCCCGAAACACACCGTAACCGATTTTCCGACCCAATACGCTGATTTGGTACTGGACATTCTCTTTGGGTGTTTCGCGCGGTCTGAGTCTGTTGCGCCACCGGTTCCAGACCAGCCCTTCCCTGTAAAGAGCCCGTTGCAGGCGGAGAACCGTCTCCTTGTCGGCGATTTCCAACGAGGTGTAGTCGAAACATCCGGAAGCAGCGTTCAGTTCATCACCTCTGATAGAAACGTACAAGCACACGGATTGATTTACGCCCACTGTTTCGACAATCCCTGAAATCCCATGCCCCACAAGGTTTACGACATCACCGCGTCGGGGCGTATCCGTCTCGAACCATTGTCGGAACTCTTCGTATGTTACGGGCAACCGTTTGTCGGGTGTCGCGTCGATAGAGACGACAAAGCGTCGCTGGGCACAAAACTGCGCGATGGCCAGTTCATGCGTCTCATTCTTCGGTCTGTAACATCGGAAGAAATCATGGATTGCCGACTTGCTTTTACTCATCCGGTATTTGCATCTATAAATTATATACAGGTTTACTTTAGGCAAAGATAAAGATTGTCGGGGAAATGCGGGCTTAAATTATCAATTTTCTTTTTAGGGAAACCTAATAAAAGTTTCGACAAAAAATTCGATAATTCATTAGCGCACAAATTTCTATGCAAGACTGTATATGCGACCGTCTGCTTTAATGCCCCATTTTGGAATGTTTTAGTAAACAAGATTCTCCGCATAACCGTGTCTGCCATAATATGAAATGACAATCGTCAAGAGGATCCGACAATGCAAAGCCGGCGGGTAAATGGATTCTTGCAAAGTCTGTCTATGACCGGACGGCTTCTCCCGCTGCAAATCCTGTTCTGTTTTGAACAAATAATCCCCCGAAACTGTGCCAAACTTTGAACAAAAAAGTCAGAGCCAAAAACGGGACTTGAAAATCAGGCCGTAGGGCGCGTATCGAATCCGCACCGGGGGTAGTACCCACCCCGTTCTTTTCAAAAATTATTAGTGTACTGTTATTCAGCATTTTAATGCCTTCACTTTGTAGAAAAGTGAAACTAAAAGCCTATAAATAGACCTTTGTTTCTTTCGGATTGAAAGCAAAAAAAATTTCTCCCTTGTTTTTAGTCTGTTTTTAACTCGCAAATAATTGACTATCAATATATATAGTTTTTCTTTCAGTCTGTTTTTGAGCGTTGAACCCTATATTTTTTTTGAAAAAATTTTTTCTTTTCTGCAATATGTTGATTTTCAATCAAATAGGAATAACCCTCGCGCGCGGGCGTCCACTCTCATTTTAGAGCCGTTTTGTCAGTCGGACGAAAAAAATTATTTGGAGGATTGAAAAATTTGTTTTAGAGTTGAATTGAACCCGAAAGGGAAACAGCCCCGACAAACAGACGGGGAAAACAGAAACAAAAAATATACAGACTTTCAAAAGCGACACAACCGCAACAAGTCTGTAAATAGTAAAAACAAAAAAAGTCAGTAAGTAAGAAACAGACAGCAAAAACCGCAACAGCGAGAAAACAAAAGCCTTTTTTGTGGGAAACCTATTTTTGAGGCTTGGAAAATCAAAAATTCGTCCGTGCGTTTTGGAACGCTTAAATAGGGTGTCAAACAACCACACCGAGCGGAACGGCAAACCAATGCCGCAAGTCGGAACGGTCGAAATACGTGTATTTTGTCCGCATACGCAAAGCCCGTGATTTTGGGAGGGCGAGAGTCGTATGGAAAAGGGAGGCGATAAAATAATGCCATAAGTCTGCCCTTGCGCAGCCGGAGATAAAAATCGCTATGCGGTAAAAACAATCCGCACGGAGCTTGAGAAAAGAGCATTGCCAATGTCATGCCCACAATCACCAGCCGCCAACCGCCCTAATGTTAGCTGCCCCGTTGGAAAAGACGGGGGACGTGCCAAAGAAGCACCCGTCGAAATTGGAGTATGTCGGGCTTGCCATGACAGCGGATAATCGTCTTTGCGTGTGAACGATGCAAATATAGGGCTTTTTTCCGAAATAGCGAGTATAGGGCACGTTTTAGTGAGGTGCAAATTGAGATGAAATCTGCACGCTATCGGGTGAAAGGTAGCGTGCGATTTTTGGGCACGCACAGGTCGTGCCGTTTTGCCATCCGCAGAACGTGCGGTTCGATTCCGCAGTGCCCTCAATATGCACTATCGCATAGAAACCAACTAAATTTTATCATTATGGCAATCAGTAAGTTAAATGCAGAACAGTTTGCAAACATGGCAGTTAATGCCGCAGGTGTGGTTTTCGAGTATGCCGGCAAAGACGGCAAAAACACGGCTATGCACTTTTTCGGTGCCGATTACGAAGCGACCGTGAAAACGCAGGACGAAATGTTCCGTGTACTGCGCAACGTGGTAACGACATTCTGGGAAGTGAAGACCAAAGAATCGCTGCTCCGTGAATCGAATGACGGTATCCGCTCGAAACTCCGTGCAGGAACTCCGCACCGGCTCATCATTCGCACCTCCGCAGGCATTACGGTCAAAGTCTTCGACCTCGATGCAAGCGTATGGGCGCGAATCGGGTTAATGCCGACCAAAAAGGACTTGGAACGCTCCGCCCGCGACCGCAAGAAGTACATCCACAATGCCACCAAAGCACTCATGGAGGCACTGAATTTCCGTGTGGAACTGCCCAAAGACATCGCCCAGACCGAAGAGGTGCAGACCGAACAGGTTGTCGCCGAAAGTGCGACGCCCGTAGCCGAAACGGTGGCGGAACAGCCTGCCCGCAGGCGTGGCAGAAAGCCGAGAAACGGAGCGGAACCCGTAGCTGTTGCAGCGTAACGGCATAACGAACCCTATACAATCGAAGCAAGACAGCGTGCAGAAAATGTGCGCTGTCCTTTTTGTTTCATACCATGTATAAACTCATTGCTTTCAACGAAGTGGCGGAAAATTTTTCTGCCCACTTTGCGCTCGGTATCTCCCCGTACTTCGACCGCTGCAAAAGCCATGAAACGGGGATGCTGCACTTCATCACGCACAAATTTGTGCGGTACTTATGCCAGAATTGCGGATATGAACGCACCGAATCGTTAGAGAATTTCGTGTGCCGGAGATACAGCCCGCAGGCTTGGAAATTCCTCAAAAAACTAATGTAACAAACCTGAGTGTATGATTGAAATATTCAGCGAAGACCGCACTCGTAATTACGGGCGTTATGCCCATTTCAAGGCGGCCAAAGACACGCTCGACAGGCTGCGGGTAAAAGGCGAAATTGCCGGCGAACCGCCTGCCGTACTGGTCATGTGCTACAAAGGCACGGAGTTGCAACGCATCTATACGGCAACGTTCAACGGCCGTTGGCGTGTGCCTAAAGAAGCGAAAACACCCGATGCTGGAGAAAAATTGCGGGCAAAAGGAGTACCGCAAAAACAATCTAAAAAGCCTCGGCGCATCCGTGCGAAAGAAGCGCAAAGGCGTGCTGACAAGTGTTTCCATGCCGGTCAGCCCGATTGGCTCGTAAAGCCGCTGCCGATATTCATGTGAGTTCGGCAATCCAATCATGCACTAAAATCAAATGACAATGATAGAATTATATAATAATGCCGGAACCGAGAGTTACGGCAGTTTCGACAAATTGAAAAGTGCCGGAGGTGTGCTTGCAACTCTGGCTTCAAGAGGTGTGAAAAGCGTTACGGTAAGCAGTTTTCGCGGGCGAAGACTCGTGCGGGTATATCGTGTGCTCACGGGCGAGAGTTGCCGTATCATCAAAATGCCGATACTGCCACCGTCGCCGACACCGGCGGCATAGCATAGTGTGAAATATATCGGTGCAGGCACGGGCGGAGAACTCGTGCCTTTTTTATGCCCGATTGTAGTCAAACCGTAATAATCAAAGCCATGAAGAAGATAATCGCCTTTGCCCGCAAACGGCAGGATGCCATTCTGAACACGGTATTTGTCGCAGGCTTGCTCTTGCTCGTCTGGGTCGGAATCCGTGTGCTGACGGCTCCGTGTGCTCCTTGTTTCGGATTCTGAAACTATGAACAGCCCCCGAAAGGCAGTGTAGCCTGAACGTGTGCCGAAAATATGCCCGAATAGTAACAGGGAGAGAGTGTTCCATTCAACATTGCACTTGCCGCATCAATCGGTGAGTGCAGTTTTTTTACCCATCTCTAAAGCCTAAATATATGTTATTCTACAAATTCCGCAATTTCGAGGAGTTCAACGAACTTTTCGGAATACAGCATCACGGCAATGGGGAGAAAAGCCGTAAAAATAAAATTCTGCTCTCCTATATCAAAGACCGCAAGTTGCTCCATGACGCCATCACGTCCGGCGACTTTCATCTGCTCCATATTTCGAGTATGGCAGAGTTGAAGCAAACCATGATTGCCGAAATCCTACGTTCCGGCATCCGTGACGATAATCTGCCGTACAAGGTCGAGATTCTGAAAAACATCTATCGGAGTGCCAATTACTACACGGATGACTACAAAGGTGTCTGCGAGGACGGAGACTATCGTGCCATCCGCTATGTCAATGCCGAAAACGGGCGTGTGTTCAAGATGAAAATCGGCAAGCTCTACCGCAAGCTCATTCTCGAAACGGCATTTGGCAGGACATTGCCGGAGCAGGTAATAACGTATCTGTGCGAGGAAATCGCTCAAGAGTGGCAGACATTTACAATGGGATGCCTGCCGCAAAACCGCCTGCACGTTAATTCTGACTTCCAAAGGATATATGATTCGGATGAATGTGTCGGCGACTTCCATAGTTGCATGGTCGATAAGGGATTCCATACGTTCTATGAAAATGCAGTGAATGCCAGTGCCGCCTATCTTGAAAACGAGGACGGAAAAATCATTGCTCGTTGTATCATCTATAACGAAGTCCGTGACCAGCATGATAAAGTCTGGCGTCTGGCCGAACGTCAATATTCTACGGAGTGCAATGATATTCTCAAACGGGCATTGGTAGATGCCCTTATTCGTGACGGTCATATAGACGGGTACAAAAAAATCGGTGCAGGCTGTGGCGATTCACAGGCTTTTGTGGACAATGAAGGCAATTCGCTCAGTCATCTTAAACTCTCCATTGCCTGCGATTTGGACTATGGAGATACGCTCTCGTATCAGGATAGCTTCAAAAACTATGATGAATACGAAAGAATTGCCACCAACTTCGGTGAGGGCGACATTGAACTGGATACCACGAATGGGGAAATCGAGGATGATGAGAGGGAATATGACAATTACCATGACCGTTGTTGCAACGAGGTAAGAACCGTCTATTGGCATGGACGTGAATATACTTGCGATGTGGAAGATTTGGAAGACTTCCGATTTGTGGAAAGCGACGGCGAATATCATCACGAGGATGATGTGTACTGTTGTGAATATTGTGGAGATTACGAGCTGGCGGACAACTGCTATTATTCGGAGCTTACCGAAGAATCCTACTGCTGTGAGGACTGCATGAGTAATGCAGAGCAGAAATACAAAGAGAGCAATTGGTACTATTCCGATTACGACGGGGAGTATTACGAGGATGACGACGATGTTGTCAAATACATGTGCTGGCGGTCTGCCCTGAATCGCTATGAGCAGCGTACAATCAGCACCGAATCACTCGAAGAACTGGTGGGTGACGGCGATTGTCATGTTTTTGAAGGTACGGCCTACGATGAAATCGATGAAAATACAGGGTTGCCTTACGGTATGCGCCTCGTTGCGGCGACAATGCCCGAAGCAGCTTAATCAATTATTTATAATTCAACAAGAAAATGAAATTACTGAAACGACTTTACGAAATACATTCCCCAAGCAGGAACGAGAACCGGATACGGACATTTATCAAACAGTACGTATCTAAAAACATTCCCGATGCAGTCATTGAACAAGATGCCATCGGGAATTTATATATTACCCGTGGCATCGTAGAAAACTATCCCTGCATCGTGGCCCATCTTGACCAAGTACAAAAGATACACAGCAGGGATTTCCGTGCGATTGAAACACGCGACATCATTTTCGGATACTCGCCCTCGAAACGTCAGTGGGAAGGATTAGGTGCCGACGACAAGAATGGGATTTGGATTGCCCTACAATGCCTTGCGAGATATGACGTCATAAAAATCGCATTTTTCGTGGGCGAAGAGATTGGATGCGTGGGAAGCAATGCGGCAAACATGACATTCTTTGAGAATTGTCGTTTTGTAATACAGCCCGACCGCCGTGGATATAACGATATTATCACACAAATATCATGGGAAAAGATTTGCAGTGAGGAGTTCTTGCATGACGTAGAGCCAGAGCGGTTTGGTTACCGTCCACAAGCAGGGATGATGACGGATGTGGAAGCCCTGCGGGGAAATGGTCTTTCGGTCAGTTGCATCAACCTCAGTTGCGGATACTATGAACCTCATACGGACAATGAGTTTACAGTCAAAGAAGATTTGATGAATTGCCTGTATTTCGTGCGGCACATCATCGAAACCTGCACGAAGGTATATGCCTATGAATCGACTGAGGGTTATCATGGGCACAGTCCTTATTGGGATACCGATGATTACAATGGGACGGAAGATATGATGTTCGACATCATGATGGCCAACCCCGATTATACACCGGAAGACGCTTGGGAAGTCTATTGCATGAATTTTCCGGAACTGACAGAAACCGAATTCTTGGAAATGTACGAGGAGCGTATGTTGGCTTACGGCATTGAAATGCCCAAAGTATCAGCATCATCCGAACGGAAAGGTTCTGACAAATCCTCCGTGAAAAAGAAAAGCAAACGGGGGAAACGCAAGATAGGATTCTTCGCAAAATCTGAAAAAAGAACATGCGACTAAAAACCGGGCATCAGAAACGGGGCTAATCTTATATGGATACCGCTTTATGCCGAAATTATTCACGGAATAAAATAAAACATCATGAAAGAGATAAAAATACGATTTCACCATGACGACAAGGGCTACTGTCGGGAATATTGGGAAGTCTTTTCCGACGACAGCAACAAACCGACTCGCTTCTTGATACGGGACACGTCCGGTCCGGGCGGAACATGGTATATTGCCAGCGAGGAGTTTTACGAACCGGGGAGCAGCCTTGATGAAGATATTACACTCATTGTGTGCAATCATGCGTGGGAAGAACACATGCGTATCGCCAATGACCGCAATCGGTTCCCCGTTGAATTTCCGACCGTGGAAACCGCTTGTCGTGAAGCATGGCGCAAGTTTTCCGGCAAACCGGCTCGCTGCCTTGATACTCCTGACTTTTGGAGTTGGATTGGCCAATATGCCCCTAAGGACTTGCCGGTATGGGAACGGCATAATTGGCAGAATAATTCCCGCGAGGTTGTGAAGCGGGAAACTCTTGCAAGTTTCGATTTCTGCGGGGACACGCTATCCATAATTCGTGTTACGGAACGCCACACCGAATGCAACCTTACGTGGTATAAATACTTCGCAGGCAGCACGGCCGAGGATAAGTACGACAATATCGCTCTGTTCTATGGCTATGAGGTAGAAGTAGCCCATAAGATCCACGAAGTACAAGGCACTATAATCAGCCGCGCCCTGCTCGAAGAGTACGGGTATAACGGTAATCTGCCTACCGATGAGCAAATTCAGGCAATAGCCGATGAATTGCTTGAATACTGGGCCGTAAGCGGAGGCTTTAAGGATGCGCTTGGTAGCACTATGTCGAATATGTTCGGGATCGAAGTCAACGAATAAGTCTATGGAGTTTCAGAAACTTACTACTCACCAGCGCGGAGTAATCCAGCGCGGAATATGCGGCGGTGCGGCGCTGAAAGACAAATTACCGCTTATCTCAGAAAACAACACTGTCATAACCTGTGCCCATGAACTAAATGTCTGGGACATCTGCTGCATCAGTTCCGATGCCGAGGCTTTCGGTCTAAAAGCGAAATTCGGTTATGACGGTCAAACCATAATCACTTTTACACATAAGAAATAAATGGCAGAAATCATAAAAACAAACGGGATGCGCCAATCGGTGCAACCTGCCAATGGGTCCGACTTTACGCTGGAAGAAATGCAGGCAATAGTCGGCGGAGACATCGAACTTGTATTTCTGAACGAAACGGAAATCATGGTCGTGAACGAAGAGGGGAAAATAAACGACCTCGCATACAATCCTGCGGCAACCCGCATTTTCAAAGAAAACCACCCGAGTGTATCGGACTACATTGTCGGGGATGTGCTCGTGTGTGATAACAAACAAATCAAATAACTATGTCAGGTGCAGATAAAAAATACAGATGTGAATGCTGCGGAGAACCTATTACCCGTGAGGAATACATCAGTCAGGGATTATTTAATGCGTTTTGCAAAACCTGCAAAAAATTAAGCCCGAAAAAACGCAACGAGAGAGCATATCGGCTGTGGCAGTCCGAACATAAAGACAAAAATTAACTTTCTAACAATATGATTAACTTGTAAATGGCAGATAAGATATTGCAAATGTTTTTTAACATCGAACGATGGACGAAAGCAATCGAGAAAGGTGTGGGCAAAGACATCCGGAAAGACCAGCTCATCCGGCTGGCCGATGAACACACGCGCCTGCAAATTGCCAATGCCATGCGGAAAGGAAACTTTGAAATCTCACCTCCGCATACGGCGCAGATACCCAAAGACAACGGCGAGTTCCGCACGGTGTACGTGAACGAGCCGATGGACCGTGTGATACTCAGTATCGCCAACGACCTTTTGTTCGACCTGATGCCTGAAATGCTCCACGAAACCTGCAAGTCCTACCAGACAGGAATAGGCTGCGGCCGAGTGGTTATCGAGGTCAGCCATCAGATCGTGAACGCCGCAAAGAACGGAGTTCTGGGCTGGAAATCCGACCTTTCCAAATATTTCGACAGCGTGCCGATTCAATTCGTCGATGAGGCATTCGATAAGGTTGAGGCCAAACACGGTCATTCCGTTTTAATCGACGTACTGCGGAAATATTATCATTCGGACCTGTATTTCGATGAGGAAAACAGGCTCCGAAGTCAATACCAGTCCCTCAAGCAGGGCTGCGCCGTGGCGAGCTGGCTGGCCGATGTACTCCTGTATGGCCTCGACGAGGAATTGTCGGAACTGAACGGCTACTATGTCCGCTATTCGGACGACATGCTCTTTGTCGGTGCCGACTATGAAAAAGCAATGGAACTGCTCCAAAAGCGACTTGCCGAGAAGTCCATGAAACTCAATCCGAAAAAGGTGGAGTACCTGACAGCGGACAACTGGTTCAAATTTCTCGGGTATAGCATCAAAGGCAAGATGATTTCGCTCTCGTCCAGCCGTATCAAAACCTTCCAGAAAGAGATTGAACAGCGAACGATTCGTTGTCGGGATACGACGCTGACGAAAGCCGTCCATGCCGTGAACCGTTACCTGTACAAGGGCAACGGCGAGTTCAGTTGGGCGACACAGATTCTTCCTGTATGCAATGTGCGGAAAGACCTTGACGAACTGAATATGTTTGTCATGGATTGTCTGCGGGCAGTTGCAACCGGCAAACGCAAGATCGGAGGTCTGGGATATGTCAGAAACAAGTCTGACGGATGTATCGTCCGGGGACGGGGACGTAATGTGAAAGCGAACCGCTCCAAAACCGGAGGCAACATCCCCGGCTATCTGACGATTGGTTGCATGAGGAATGCACTGCTGACAAGTCGGGCTGTGTACAACACGCTGGTAGCATCATTATAGGATACACCGAGCACACGGTAAATGGATGAAGAGGCAAAATTCAATGTTACAGGATGGCAGACCAGAACGCATAGATCTTCGCCGGTCTAACAACCGGCGAGGATCGGTGAGTTCTGGTTTCTCCTGTAATATATCGAAGTCATAAAGAAATGTGTCGCCTGCCTGACATCCGATGGGCTGAAACACATCAGCAGAAGTTCGAGGAATGAGTTTGAGATTCCCGCGTGTGTAGCCCAGCTCTATCGAGAGTCTTGAAGGTGATCGGACCATCACCTTCAGACTCCTCAAGAGCTGGGCTCTCGCGGGCGACATCAAGCAAGTAAAGATATGTGTCGTCATTATGAGAACTTCTTCTTTAGCACGAAAGCACAGTGATTCAAGGAATATGATTCAATATGCCGAGTTTCGATACAGCCCGTCCGGCGCCGTCGTATCCCTAACGTCATACGACGGCGACCATCCGGCTTCCGAAACTGGCGTACATCAAAGCAATAAAGCAATGTGCCGATATTCTGAGAATCATGAGAAGCTGAGTACACAGCTACAAAAGTCAAGGTCGGAATTTCAGCTATGCAGCTCTTGAACTTGCGGCCACATACCTCCTCATCTCCGAGCGGAGATGAGGACATATCAGGCCAGCAGAACAGAGCAGCGCACATCAGGAAAGTAAAGGAATGTACCGTCCGAATGAGATTTTTTTTCAGCACGGAAAACTGCGGTTCAGGGGACAAGAATCAGCGTGCCGCAAGCAATGAAGTCCCGGCAATGACGTCGTTATTCACTATCAGGAACACGACGTCGCTGCCCGGACTTCAAATCGCGGCGCACATCGACCTATTAGAGCAACGTGCCACAATCCTAAGAACCGCAAAAACTTAGCACGAAATGAAAAGTCAAGGTCAGGAGTTTAATGGTGCAGCTAATAACATCAAGGACCGTAGTCCAAGGCATCTGATTAGATGCCTGTGGACAAGGTCCGTAGCTGAATAGCTGCTCATATCGAACTGATAAAGCAATGTGCCGGCCTGATTGAGACTTACGGGCAACGCAGCCTGATTTTGCACGAGGAATCGAATTTAGCATACAGTATTCTACCTGGATCCTGACCAGGCGATTACCTGGTTCTGGATCCAGGACCTACTGTATTCATCAGAGCTATAAAGCCATGCGTCAGCGATTCGAGTGCATAAAAGGACAAACAATTTAACCAGATAAAAAATGAACGTAAAAGACATTGAAATCGGAAACTGGTATCATATCTCGGGAGATATAGATAACGGGACCAAGGACGGGAAGCCTTACACCTCCCATGACGAAGTTACACGGAGAATCAAGCGGGTAACGGACACCCACATCATTTGTGAGTGCGACAGGAAATTCCTGATTAACGCCAACCTGAAGCTGAGCATTCCCGCCTTCAGGAGAACGGACATGGCCAATTCGTAGGAGCTATGGACAATATCTATCAAGAAACAGTCCGTGCCGCAGAAAACGGGGCGCGTTTCAAGGTTGACTTCCAAACGCGAAGCCTCAAAGTAAACGGCAAGTACGTCATTCGGGACGGCTCGTATGAAGGCGTTCTCGGAGTGTCGCATTGCAGTGAAGAGGAGTTCTTCTCGAAAGTGGAAGAGCTGTACCGTCGGTACAAGCACTCGATTCCGTCGGAACGCAGCGAGAGTACATCGCGCCGCTATTTCATGGCATTGCCGGAAAGAGAACTAAGTGATGATGACATGCTCTATGGAGAGCGGCGCGACAAATCACAAATCGAGCTGGAACTATTCATCCTCTGCCAACTGCTCGGCGGCTTCAAATGGAATCCCGAGAAGTTCGGCCGGTGGTTCTGGCAGAGCCAAGAAGACAAGGAACTGGTAATACTCAGACAATGGGTAGAGCCGAATAATAATCAATCAACTATTTTATCATGAGGAAAAAACAAGAGACGAATGTTACGTGCCCGACATGTGGGACGGAACTTGCCATCGCAGGCAAAAAAGTTACCATCGCAGAAAACCCTGCGGCATCAATCAAACAAGCACAGCTGCCCAAAACGGCACACGAACGTATTGAAGCACTCCGCAGTGTCGGCGTGGACGTGAGCTGCCTGTTTGCCATGCAGGGAGCCAACGGCGGCGATTATGTCGCCTCGAACAAGAACGGCAAGCTGTCGATTCTGGACGACAACGACCCGATTTTCGATTACATCCTCGAAAAGGGAACCGTACCCAACCGCCGTCTGTTCCGCCGCTTCGTCATGGCGCAGATGTTCCACATGCTCTCCTACAAGGACTACGGTGCTTGGAGTCCGGTCGGCGTGACCGAGATGATCCACCGTTTTGGTTTTGAATACCAGTGGAAAATGCTGCTCGACGAACTGCGTGCACAGATGAAGATGGAGCGCAACGACCCCGAGAACTTTGCGGACAGGAACCGCTGGTTCAACGTCAAGGTCGCTACGGCTCTGGCGGAAGATTACATCGAACAACTGAAAACGCATGTCGATGGCCTGCCGGTCAAGAAATGCAAGGGCATTCCTTACAAGCGTCTCGGCGGCCACAACATTTTCGTGCAGGACCTGCACTCCAAACTCTACAGCCCGCTGCGTCTTGCAGCGTACCATATCGGAGCGGCTAAAAATGCCACCCAGCTCTACAATGCCGTGAAGAAGTTCAACGACAAGCGGTTCAAGATGAAGCACGCCACACCTCAAAGCAAGGCGTGGATAGATGCCTACAAGGGCACCGGCGCATTCTACACGATGCAAAACCTCATCCGCTTTCACAACTGTACGGCCATCGACGACAACGGGCGACGGCTGGACAAATACCAGTCGCTCGCATTCCTCTCGGCCAAGGCCGAAGAGTATAAGAACGGCAATGGTTGGCGCCTGCTTGCCGCACTGAAAAAGATGCTCGACGACAACGGTATTGACATCAAAAAGAAGATGGCCCAGTGGCGTAGGAAGTAAGCCGTCATCGTCTGGCAGGCTTGATGTGATGGACCGAAAACTTTCAGTTCGTCTTCCTTGACAGGATCCTGAGGCGCTGGCTACACGCCGTGCCTCAGGATCCTTCCGGAAGACCATACATCGAACAGATAAAGCCATGCCCCATATCGGTAATCGCATCATTTTTTTCATACAATCAAAAAACAATCGAAATGGAAGAAAAAGAGATATCAGAAGTGCTGCTCGATATAGCAGATGACCTCAAACGCAAAGGCGATCAGCCGTGTGACCTTACCAACGACTGCGGTGAACCGACCGTGTTCGATGCCCGGAGCGAACTCTATATCCAATACATCACACTCGATAAGGGTGGTAATCCCTGCGCATTGATCCCGCTGGGATATTTGGAGGACGAGACGATCCGCGAAATTGCAAAGATGGTACACCAATGAACCGTTTGTTCAATCCTGCCACCGAATGCACCGATCCCGACCAACTGCAATTCTGCTTGAAAATATCGGATACGGTATTCTGGTATTGCGAGCCGAATACCTGCCACCGTGATTTGCTACCGTGTGCTGAAACGGAATCCAATCGGATTTATCAGCGGTATCTCGGATACCCGACAGAGTTTCTGCATGATGCGCACAATGTGCCCGAGGTCCGAAAATTCGCAACGGACAATATGCTTTGGCGGGAAGGCGAAATCGACGTGACGGATTTCAGCCGGTCGGAGCAAGAAGAATTACTGAAAGATTACGGTTACAAGTGGGATGATTTCTCCGCAGACATCGACCGTAACCAGATCATTTGTGAGAACCATTTCGAGCAATACCTGCTCGACTATCGAAACGACATTTGAATGAACAATCAAAATCATTATACGAAAACTAAAATAGTTCAGAATCATGCACGAAGCAGAGCAATATTTACGCAATCCGGAAACCCCGGATTCTTTGTATGTTCAGTATAAAGGACGCAGACGACGTTTGTTCTACAACCGAGACAACAGTATTTTCGGTATCATCGGTATCGGAAAACGAAGGCGTGGTTTCGGATTCAGCGATTGGGACGGAATCGAAAAGATTTTCAACCCGGCTCCACCTAAAGAGCCGTCAGAAATCAACCGCCACCTGATTCGCAAATTTCAACGGGAAGCTACCAAGGCGGGATTTACAAGTCCCTTTATCCGCAAAATCCAGAATGCCGATTACAACAAAAGCCTTTATGAAAACGGAATTACCACCGGAACACGTATCGACGGGCAAATCATTACACTTGAAGCTGTACGGAAATGGTGCGGTGAAGGAACTTACCGGTGTTTCTGCGAAGCCGTCAGAAATCGCACGTCATATCATTCGGGACGGTTCAACTTTCGCGGCTATGACGGATCACTTTGGGTGGAAATCTACGACAAAGACGATGGATACCACAAGAACGGAGACCTGAATGCCGGCTTCTCAAAAGAGTTCAGGAATTGCGGAAACGGTTATTACTATCTATTAGTAAACGAGCAAACCTTCATTGGATGTGATATAGATTGACAATTATAAATAGTAGCATTATGGACACCAATCATACAAAAACCTGTACCGACGGATTCGTGTGGCTTCTTATTACTCCTGAACAAGCCCGTAAACTTTGGGAAATTGATGTCTTCACACTATATCGCCTTTATGACGATGACTCAGAAGCCGAAATCGAATCCGATAAAGATTTGGAAGAAACCATAGAACGTGGATACCAAATCGGTATTGAGGTTGGATTCATCGCCCAATTATCCGACGCAACAAAATGATGGCGATGAAGCAGAAAACAATCCGAAAACTCAAAAAAGGAGAACTTTTCCGTCTCTCAGACCGCGAAACTGCTCCAGTCTGGGTGCGTGGAGAATATATACCTGAAGCGAGAAAATACAGCACCTACCGATATGATGACACCAATCATGAGAAATTATTCTCCGGCGACAAAAAGGTATATGCTGAGTTTATATTCTGATACAAAGTAAATTAACTAATAATATACACAATATGAGCACACGTTTACACACAGGGAAAGTCTATCAGATAGAGTACATCCCTTGCGGTCAAGGGATGTTCGGAAGTGACGGACAAAAAGCCCTATATAACATCCTGTCGATGTTCGATATCAACAACACGGCATCGGATGAATTTGCGGAAGACTACGAAGTTTCCCGCGAAGAATTGAAACGTCTTCGGACAATTATCACGGAAGATGGAACTGAGTATCAGAATTGTGAAGAAGGTTTCAAGGAGGCTTTGGACAATGCATAAATGACTAAAGCGAATTTTATCGATGTCCTCGACCACTTGATTGACAAGAGCGATCAACGTAACCCATTCGTCCTTATTTCATGGATGCACGCATAAAATTAGGAGGGGAAATATGAAACGTACAAATGAAAACATCGTCTCCAGCTTCTTCTACTACATGTGGAACCGCTGGAGCAAAGCCGAATGCGAAACCGTATTTGGAAACATGGCCGGCCATTTCTGGGCAAAATGGTGCGGTCTGAGCAGCGCCACGTTGTCGGGTGCGGCCGAACGCTTCTATGCCGAACTGGGCAACAACGCCCGCGACAAAATCGTGGAACGGGCGTGCGAACTCTATGACGGGCAGAGGTTCGTTACCGAAAGGAAGGAGGAAGATGAAAGCCAAATCAACGTATGCGAATGTTGCGGTTCCCGTGACATTCAGATACGGGCATGGGTCGATGGTAACACGAATGAACACATTTCGGACATTGATGATTCCAGCGACGATTTTTGGTGCGATTCGTGTGAAGAGGCTCACTATTTCGTCTCATTGAAAAAGTATAAAGAGCGAATGTACCAGTGGTGGAAACACCTTGATCTGGAAGAAAACAAACGGCTGTCCGGCGATGCCGGGGACCTCGACGCCTGGTGGAACTCCTTGTCTTTCGACCAGCAGCGAGAGATGTACAAGAAAAACTATTGGGACGAAGAGTAAGAAGAACCAAAATGATGAAAGAATTGCATACTCTCGACCACTCTGTCGCCATTACCGATGACGAAGAGGAAATCGTTGAGGTTTGGACGACACCCCAAACCAATCCGAAGACTTTCCGAAAAAAGGGTAAAAAGCCTGATGATTTCCGGTCTTTCGCAATCGGAAGCCGAACACATCGCCGCCGCCGAACCGATGAAACTGGAACTCTTCTATGATGTGCAGCTTGGCAGCTTTGCCATTGACGCAGAAGCTGTCGGCAACACACCGTTATATCACCCTTATACGGGCAATGAAATACCCGACGACACGACATAGTAAACACAATTTATTCACCCGAGGCGGAGAGCGAAAGTTCTCCGCCTTTTTAATTTTTCAGACATGAAATACAAGAAAGCAACTCTCAAAAAACGGCTGGAGCGTCTTGAAGAAAGTCGCAGCAAAGAAAACGCCCGACTTACACGGGTCGCCAACAACATCGGTTGGGGTGCCGGAATGCGCCGCACCAAATGTACCCCCTCGTTCGCAAAACTGAACAGCATCGACGAGAAAATCCGCAATGTAAAACGCCTCCTGACAGAATGTGAAGATTAAGATTATGGCAAAAGGATACAACGCCCCGGCAGAAGTCCGGGAACTGGAGAAACAAATCAACGACTTCACGTATCGGAACGGACTGGACGTGAGAACCGTCTTTCAGGACCTGCTGCGCTACATCGTACACGGGTTCTCGCTCCCCGACACGCCTCCGCTCACTGACTGGAGGTACAATAAAGAGCAGACCAAAGTATTCTACGACATGTTCGCCACATGGATACAAATCATGTCGCAGCAGATCGAACGGCACGGCTGGTACGATGCTTTCGGCGATCTGTTCATGGCACTGACCTCCCAAAGCGGTCAGCAACAGAAAGGCCAGTTCTTCACACCCATGCACATCACCGACCTTATGTCGAAGATAACTATGGGCAAGCAAGAATCGCCGTCCAAAATCATTTCTGTGTGCGACCCTACGGCAGGCAGTGGCCGGACGCTGTTGGCGGCCAAGGCCGACCGACCGCAAAGCTATCTGGTTGCCTGGGACATCGACTACACCTGCTGCCTGATGTGCGTATGCAACTTTTTGATAAATGGCTGTGTGGGCGAAGTGGTCTGCATCGACTCACTCCGGATGAATAACTTCCGGGGAGCATGGATCGTCAATGAAGCCCTATGTAGAACGGGACTTCCCACGGTCCGCAAACTCGACGAAAAAAAGTACAACCTATTCAAGCAGGCCGACATTCCGCCTTACGTCTTCTTCATCAACCAGAAAGACTACGACGACTATTTCCGGATGCGGGAAACGTGGGCGAAAGTCATGTCCCTTTTTCAGGAACCCCCGACCACCAAAACAGGCACATGATGCCGTATCATAAACGTAAATCCTATCTGCCTATGTCAGTCAAAGGTCAAATTACCACCGCCGAGCCGCTGGAATTCAAGGATTTCATCCGCCTGCTTTCCAGCCTTCACGAAGACGGCAACTACCTCTGGGAACTCTACTGCTGCATCTCTTTCTGTACCGCCTGCCGTGTGTCAGATGTTCTTTCCATGACATGGAAAGACGTACTCGAAAGAGATGCACTCTACAAAATCGAACAGAAAACCGGCAAGACGCGCCAGATTCCGTTCAACGAAAACGTACAGCGGCGAATCACGTCGCTATATAAACTGCTCGGCTCACCGGATAAACGGTTGCCGGTCATCTGCAACCCTAAAACGAAGAAACCCTATACTTCACAGTACATCAACGACACCCTGAAATATCTGCGGGTGAAATATCGGCTGCCGATCAAACGATTCTCCAGCCACACTTTCCGCAAGACTTTCGGCCGTTACGTTTACGAATCGATGGGGCGCACAACCGAGGCCCTGATCCTGCTGTCGATGATTCTCAAACACTCGTCGCCACAGGTGACAATGGTCTATCTGGGAATCCGACAGGAAGAGATTGCCGGAGTTTACGGAACAATCCAACTCAATTATTGATACATCATTCGCCATAATGATAACCGGAGCTGTCCTGACGTGAGTCCCGGCAGCTCCACCTTTTTTGAAAAATCAAGAGACGGGTAACGCCGGTCTCTTTAACATATCAACTAATCTTTATAAAACCTCTTCTTTATGGATAACATAAGCAATATCATGGCCGCCATTGTGGCCATTCTGAAAAACAATGGTCTGACGGAACTCTCGTTGGGCGATTATGCAGAACAGGAGGATCCGACCTTCATTATTTGGTTCGATAACGACGGAACTCCCTACGACGACCCGGCCATCAAAGTCATCGTGGAGAACTCCGAAATATCGGTCGAACTGGAGGCCCGGGATTTCTCCAACAACGTAACTCTTCAGGCTTACGAGATTGACCGTCTGGAATGGTGGCAAGGTATCCATGCCGGTGTGTTGGGGATTCTCGAAACGGATGGCAAACGCCGTTGTCCGGCCTGCGGAAAACCGCTTCGTGCCCGCCAGAAATACTGCTCCGAGACCTGCCGGAAATTTGCAATGCCCCAGCCGACACCGCAGGAAATCGCCGAACTGGCAAACAAACGCATTCAGAAACTCATCGTCCGAATCGCACGAGGCAACCGGAAACTCAAACGATCATTAACCGAAGAATACTTCATTAAACTTTGACGATTATGGACTTACACCAGTATTACAAAGAGAACAAAGACGAAATCAATTCGTCCATCATGGAAATTGCCAGCGACCTGGCTGTTGCCAGGTTGGTTGACAAACACAAACTGCCTTTCGATGCCTTTGTCGAGCCGGAGGACCCGGACGATCCGGACAGTGGAACCTGCTATAAAGAAGAGTATCAGGACGAATACAATCGGTTCTACGACGAGGAATACAACCGCCTTGCCCAACTGATGAAATTCGACATCACGTCTCCCGATGGCATCGCCGGGAACGACAACGATTCTCGGGCAACCGAAGTCAAGACGGTTTACGTTACGGTTCGCTACGACATCGAGAACCGAAACGGCAGCGAGGTATCCGAGGAGGATATCGACGACATCCTCGACCAGTTCCACCGAGACACGAAAATCGTGGGCGACATCATCGTGAACACAGAAATCTGCGGCCGCAATGATGAAGGTGGTTTTTAGAAAATGGAAGAACGGCGACATCATCGCACTCTTCCCCGACGAACCGTGGAGTCAGAGTAGCTATATGACTACCTCCTACATGCACATCGGTCAACACGGAGCCGCAGACTATGCCGATGTAATCGCGGATACGTCTCCCGCGCAAGAAAACGAATACAAAGATTTGCTCAATGAACTGAAAGCCATCGGTTATACCGATCTGCGCGTCGTTCAGCGAGCATGATCCAAATTCACTAACAAAAACATATAATGGAAAATAAGACTTACGAAATCGAAATAGACGGACGAATCATTCCCGTCACAACAAAAGAAGTGTTGGACTTCTACCCGAAAGATTATCATCTTACCGAAGACGACATCCGGCAATATGCCGCCATGTACACTGCCCGAATCAAATGTTACAGAGAGTATGACGGCCTACTCGATGCCGCTTACGTTCGCAGGCTTTTAGACGAAGAACGCCTGATGAAAAACGGAGAGTCGGACGGCTTCCGCCTACAACTTAATTTCAGATGGTATGTAGAACTCCGCAAAGAAGACGGGCCACGAGTTGCCCCGTTCAAATATGCCATAGAGGCTTACTGCCTGGACAACATCCAATCTTTCTCACGCCGGTATGTCAGCATGGAAAAGGCACTGCTACATTGCCTGAACGGATTCAACGAAAACGCAGCCATACCGAACCGCTACGAATCCATCCAAGATTACTTATCCAAACACCCTGAACAATGATAAAAGCAACAATCATCTTCGGTGGTGATGCCATCAGATACTATAACGAAACCGGCCAAATCCCGTCAGCCGAATGGTTGATGGATAACGGCGGTGCAGTTCAGAACATTGAATTCCCCACAAAAGCGGAGTACAACGCCTACGTGCAAGGCGTATCGGATGCCCACTTGTGGGGCGATTATCACATCCTCCCGAAAACTGCCGAAACGCCCCAACCAGAAAGTACGCTTTGGATGCGATTGGGCATAACCGTACACGGGACCAAAGACGACATCGAGAAAATCATTCAAGGAGACCATACGGCCTTAAATCGGCTTCTCGGAAAGAAGAGCTTCGACATTGATGGCGAGACATACATCCCGTCATCCGTGATTGAAGAATACAACAAAGAAAATCAAACCGACTTCGACGAAGAGGATATTGATTTTCCAACTACTTACATATCACAATAAATTATGACACCGCAAGAACAAGAACGGAAATTATCGCAGAATATCATAGATTCTCTATGCCACATATCCGAACGCCCTGACGGGTGGTTACCTCACATCGTATTCGTGGAAGAAGAAGGAGAAGACGGCTATCCCTGCTATGTCAGGTATAACTTGATCGACTATCACGCGGACGGTACTTGTACGCTCCAGCGCCCGAATACGGAGGTCCAGGAAACAGACCGTGAACTTTGTGAGATCAATATAGATTGGCTTATAACCGTCTGGAACTGGTACGTCGAGTTAAGCATCGAGCAGAAAACATGGAAGGACCATGCGGTAGAGGTCCTCCTGCAAAATAGCAACGCCGACGAAAGCGTGATTCGGGAATTTGTAGAGGAACACTGGCAGAATCTGCTGCTGGACAAAGACAACAGCAAGGCATTTGAGAATTGGCTGCATCAGGATGAATCAAAGCCACGTTATTATGCTTTCATCTGGAATTGCTGCCATCTGGATCGCAATATTTCCAATGCGCAACTGCTCGAAGCCTGGCGAAACGGTCCTTCTCGCAGCACCACAAACGAAGACGAGGAACCCGAATACGAAGTCGAACGACTGACGCTCGACGAATTAGCCGAGCGCATCAACGATGAACGCTTTAACGATACCGAAGACTATGTCCGATTCATACAAATAATTGATTAACAAAGAAATTGTGGAAACAGATAGAAAAGAATACCTCCAGCGTCCTCTTATCGAGGGCGTTGTTTATGAGATCACAAACAATCTCATACGTGTCAGTAATTCCAATACACTCTTCATAAACCTTGAAAAAAGGGAGCGGATTCAGCTTGCAGAAGTCGAAAAACTTTTCCGAGAATTACGAAAAATCGCAAAGAATAACCCCAGACTCAAGCTGAAAGGAGTTACGAAATTCCTCCCGACCATACGGGAACTATATCCGGAATACTGCAAAAGTGTCTCTCTTATAGAAAAAAACTTCTCGGAAATCAGCGAACTGTTCAGGCAAATCAAAACCGACGGACTTCACATGGGGTGTCGTGATGATGAATTGCTGAATCTGGCCAATACAAAAAGATTCGAGATAGAACGCCAACACTATCAAAATAGCCCATATTCTCGATTTGTGAGATGTTATACGAACCTGAAATCCGCTCTGAAAATGCAGGGATGGAAAGACGAGGGAATCGTTAGCTACACCGTATTGCTGTTACCGTTCTAAATACCGATACCATGTTCATATCGAAATCATTAGCAATGAAACTCCGTCATTCCGCCTCGGTATTATTGCACGATGGAACAGACGAAAACGGCATGCCGAAAGTCGCGGTTCGACAAGTGAAATCCGCTTGGGGTAAATTCGAGCCGACCGGCCGTAATGGCGGTGTCTGTTTTCCTGCGTTAGCGGACGGCGCCACCCAAATCTCCTACGCAAACATTTTAGGCTACCATACCGGGAAAGAAGCCAGCATTCAACCTTTGATACTCAAAGACTACTTCTGGCGGTCGAAAATGTCGTACCATGACTGGCCGGACTTTCTCCGGAACGCGGCAGAACTGCTGCTTGCTTCCCGAACAGATGCCGCCACCCATATCACAGCCTCAAAGCTCACAACCACGAACTATTGGTTCTGCGACAAATGGTACGGACACCGGCTCTCTTTCGTCCGCTTGCGGGACGCAAAGAAAGCCGCACTGACACAAATCGGAGTAAGCGTAACCATATTCTCCCGCAAGACAGGGGACATCGTCTGTTTCGCCCCGGCATCGGGTTATTGCCCGCCTTGATTGTCTTGTGAAAGAACTAAATGCACTCAGAATCCCGAGAAATTTCCGGAAAATTATCATCTACCGTTCCGGGTATATTTCCGTGAATACTATATTCTTTGGCCGAGATAGTGGATTCTGTATCATTTTCATGGTCTTCTTTACGGAACAAAATGGGAATAGCCTCAGATTGATAGGATTCCTGCTCATTGCTAACCGCATATCTTATTTCATACGCCTCATCAAAAGGAGTTATCAAAAAGAGCCGAAGAGATGCTGAATACAAGTACAAAGGATGTCGCACCATTTCGCCAGGTAATATAGGTTTGGTTTCACCTTGCCTTATAGCGATATAATCCCCTTTAGGCTTTATGGTTATATCGGAATGATGCTGGTCTGTATGTACAATTATACGGTAAATCTCAATGGGATAAGACAAATTCTTGACCAATATCTCCATACCCCACATTACATCATGTTTCAATGTAATTTGGATTTTGGGGTATATGGTGTTTCCCGCTTGAATACGTGCCATTTCATATTGGCGTGTAAATGTAGTCGCCATCTGGGACAGACTGTCAATCTGTTTCTGTGTTCCTCTCTGGCTTTTAATCACATAAATAAAGGTCCCTGCGGTTGCCAATGCACCGAGGGCTGTAATACAATTGATAATTATTTCAAAGTTAGACATAAATAGGCATTTAATACTTAAATGCAAAGATATGAATGATTTACGATGCAGCAAAATTTCATTCAATATCATATCAATAAAACCAATCAATCATGAACAAAGACAGACGAAAACAACTCGAAGATGTAAAAGATTCCCTCGACGAAATCATCGCATCATTGAACGACATCAAGGACGAAGAACAGGATGCCTACGACAACATGCCCGAAAGCCTCCAATCATCGGACAACGGCTCCCGTATGACCGACGCCATCGATGCAATCGACGAAGCCATCTCTTCCGTCGAGGAGGCTCAACAGCATATCGATGAAGCTGCCGCATAAAAATAACAGGGCGGCTTGCACCGGTTCCTTCGTCCGGAGCATTATTCTTTATTTACACGAACCATTAAAAAGCAACGTTATGACAATAGAAGAACTGTTAAACAGCTACTTTCAACGCGATGCGAAAGTTTCCGAACAGCTCGACACAATCGAACGTGCCGAGGCCGATATGCAACCCGTGCCGAAATTGACTATTTCAGTACCGAACTATGCGGATGAAGTTATCCGGCCTATCCTGAAAATGGTGGCCGTGGCACTTCCCGAATACGAAATCACGGTGCCGTCCTCAAAACAGTGCAAACTGGTCAACGGACTGTTTCAGATACGGACGGACAAAATCTGCCTCGGCGGCCTCTCGTATCCAACCAAGGACGACCACAAACTCTATTTCGCCCCGCTGTTTCATCGCAAAGCCGGCGAAAGGCAGGAAGTGAAGACCTTGGAGCAATTAGTGAAATTGCTCCGTGCAGAACTCAACAAACGGGGATTGCTGATCCTTCCGAAACATCTTTAATCCAATAGCGCCATGACAGAACAAGAGTTAAAACGACAGACCGAACGGGAAATCCGGTGGCGGATAGGCTTCCGGCTCCTTCCGTGGATGCTCCTGATACTTATCATCTGTATCGGACTGCTGAAAGACTGTATCCGCTCACGAGACCCGATAGACGACAGCATCAACCGTTCGCAGGAAGTCGTCCGTCATCTCGAAGTATGCGACACCACCCGAAACGGATTCCGTGTAGTGTACGTTACCAATGATGCTGTCACGGTTCAGCGGCTGAACGAAATCCGACTTCGCCAGCCGTTGAATCGCGCATTCTGCAAACTGAAAGACAGCGCGGCTTTTTACTTCGGCGGAAGTCTGCTCCAAACCGACATCTACGACTTTGCCGCATACGCCCGTCAGTTCGATGTGGACGATGACGTGCGAATGCAGAACATCTTCATTTTCGGTCCCGAGAAGCAGAAATTATACGTTGGAGAGAACCCTCGGATAAAAAATTCCGCTACATGGATCAATCCTGCCATCGAACAAGGGGTACAATATATCAATGCAGATGATATTTATTTCCGTGTGGGCAAAGGCGAAAGAGTCTATCGGTATTGGAAATGTCACGGAAACCACTCAACGTCCACTACTGACGAACGTTTCAGTCATTTTTCCGAAGACGAAAGACTATGGTAACAGGCTCCGTTTTTCTCTGTAAATAGCCCGTTTATCGGTCAAAAAATAGTCGTAAATTTATTTGCTTACTCCGAAATGAAAATATAAATTTGCGATATGATTTTCAATAATAATGACTGATTTACATTTTGTTAATTGACCGTACAACCAGATTGGAATAATATGAGAACGGAGTATGATATCAGAGCGAACGCAATTAAAATTTGCGACCTCGGAAAGAACCGGCGAGATCATCGGATTCGTGTCGCGCCACTCGAAGACAAAGCAACTGCGAGGAGTACGTGAGGATTCACCTTACAAGAAGAAAATTTGTGTATTGTCTGAAGACCTGAAAGGCAAAGTCCAGCCGAACATATTGTATTCGGTCGAACTCAAAGCAATGCACTCACGCAACGGTTTTGTCGTAGTAGCGGCTACACCGCTTCTTTTCAAGGCCACGATTAACACACTGGTGATACCGGGTGAAACTTATCGGGTAACCGTCAACTTCGGAAACAAAACCGTTTACTTCGATCCGCTGAGAGGTAATTCATACTCCAGCAAGACAGTATCGGGAGTTGTCTCCCTGTTACAACGCCGCACCGACATCGAAAACTTGGAAAGCGTAATCAACAGCTTCAAATCCGCTGCCGCAAGACTTCTGCGGAGAATGGCCGACGACGGATTCAGCACACCGGCCATTCCCGGTTTGTAATGCGCCCGGAACGTGGAATAGCCACCGACGGGGCACATTCTATGAAAAGAGGAGTTACCCGGTACAGAGCCGTTGATTTGGGCACCGGCGAACTCCTCTTTGAACAGAATATCGGAAACCAGACCATCAATATCGGTGAATTTTTAGGCGTTGTCGAAGCCGCAAAATACATCATCGAACATCGTTTCAGTCCGGCAATCATCTACACCGATAGTCTTACCGCCCTGACGTGGTTTAACGAGAAACGAACAGCCTCGCGCAAAAGAAACGCCGCACTCAAAAAAGCGGAAATCTTTCTCAAAGCGATGGCCTCCGAAATCGACAAAATCGAAGTGCTCCACTGGAACAATTCCCTGTGGGGCGAGACGCCCGCTGATTTCGGCGAGAAATAACAATTCAACCCCGCGACTTATGGCAAGACTCAAAAAAGACCTTCACAAATACGTCGAGATTCGGGAAGAAGACTACCTCCAATTAGTTGAAAACACAATGATAGTTGAGGCCATGAAACTGGCCGGAGTAGAAAAACTTCCCCTATGGAAAGCCGTCCGCCGAATCTTGGACGACAGACGTATCGAGATACACGTCAAACCCGTCAATCGACGATACGCCGATTGACCCCAAAAACTGGTTCCCTTCAAAAAAGAACCAGTCTATAAAACATCAAAAGCCCTCGAAAACAACGTTTTTTCGTGGGCTTTTATCGTCCATGTATCTCGTAATGAGTTCGATACTCCTTTCACTTTTGTCGGAAAGTGAAACCCGATACAAAAATCTGACAATTAACGTCTTATATTGAACAACTCTGTATATCTTTGTACTCGGAACAAATTCTAATATTAACCGGCTCATGTACGGCTGTATGTTAGGAATAGCACACCTCCACACAATTAACACCTGATAAACAGGGAGTTGATATTAAAGTTGAATAGTCTCAAAAGATTTATCTAAAGTAAAACTATTGTAGTCTCGATCACCTAATTTTTTTATATCACGTTCCCCGTGCCCTATCAAAAAACCGACTTTAGGTAACTCCATAACAATACGCTTAAATGCTGCCGTGATTTCTGCTTCCCTCGGAAAATGTCCCATATCATTATACACCCGCAAAAATGTCTTTTCACCACTTTCCCGCTCAAGAACACGAACAAATTTATTCTTTTCAGGCAACAAATCTATTTGCGCACGTATCTCTTCCGGTTTTAAAAACATATTGGAATCCAAACCATGAATTCTCATGATTTCCTTTGCACGCTGTTCCGTATTCAAACCCGGATAACGTTTATCTTGCGAAGGACTTGTCACGGTATCATAATAATAAACATACTTCATCTTAATTTCCGGTTTAAAACGCATATATGGCCTAAACAATTCTTGGTCATTTTTCATATTAACCGGAAGTCCTGCCCACAAATCTTTTTCATCCAACGCATTCACATAAGTAGTTATCGTTAATCCACCTTCAAGCTTAGCAATGACCTCCTGACTATTAGGAGTCAAAGTATTTGTTTTCGTATCCGTCGCATCATAATAAATCATCAGTTGAGGACGAGAAGAAATATATCCCAACAAACAAGCAAGCAACAAAACTCCGATATATTTACCTAACATTACCGTCAAAGGACTTTTCTGACGGTTAGACTGTAAACGAACTACCGTTAATCCTAAAAATAAAGCTGTTACTATAATAAAATAAAGTAAATCCTCACTACAAATCAAACAGATAATAAACCCATCGGCACGTCCTGAACTTGATAAACAATAAGTAATTTAACGCACCAATACAATATCCTGCAACCACACTTTCACGTAATTCAGAATTGCCAACATCGCTAATGTCAACACTGCCGCAGCCACCTGATAGGAAGTCAAACTAGACATAAAAAGCCCGACAGCCGAATAAGCACAAATCAAAAGGTATAACCCAAGTAATCCAGTCAACA